>JAEEGL016026165.1_pt1 | contig 21212 bp, 13 predicted proteins | sample 9134231 | NCBI WGS metagenome assembly JAEEGL01 (sample SAMN16246548, study PRJNA631951) | gut metagenome | biome: gut microbiome; feature: rumen; material: fiber-attached | host: Bos | place: Iran: Karaj | collected 2018-10 | reverse complement strand
GTCCATCTTGAAGCGCAAAGTCGGTGAGAGCACGACTTAAAAAACGCTCAATGCTTCAATAGCTCAGTTGGTTAGAGCACCTGACTGTTAATCAGGGGGTCGTTGGTTCAAGTCCATCTTGAAGCGCAAAGAAAAGGAGCCGGAAGTGATTCTGGCTCCTTTTCTTTTTTATCCACAAATTTATTTGCAAGCATCAGGCATTATACGGTGGCACTGGCGGAGGTGCCTGCTGGGGCCCAGATTGCTGCACAACTTGCACATCGGGCTGTTGGGGTGCCTGCGATTGCTGGACTACTTGCACATCGGGTTCTTGCTGGTAGTATTGCTGGGCTTGCTGATAGTTTTGCGTCTCCTCCTGATAGTTTTGTTGGCCTTCGTCTTCCTCAGTTATCTTCTTGGTGTTGAAGAACAGGCAGAGGATGATGCCCACAACCAGGAACGCCACGCCCACGAGGAAGCACAGGTGCAAACCGGTAGCAGTCAAGCCCACGCCCAGGGTGAAGCCCAGCGTCATGCCCATGAGGAAGCGGGTGATGGTGGCAAACCGGGGCACGCGCCCCTTGGTGAGCGAGTTGGCAAGGCTGAACAACAGACCAAACAGGAAACCGCCCTGGTTACCGATGTTCTGCAACAGCATCACCACGGCCACGATGCCCACCATCGAGTTGATCCAGTTTTCTGAGATGTTCATGAAGCCGTAAAGGAGCAGCGCCACACCCACGCCACACAGCAGCGGGGCTAGACCGCGTCGCATGCCTTTGCCCATGTTGGAGAACATACCCTTGATGCCTCCTGCCACGCCCACAAAGGGCCACTTCTTCTCAAACAGGGGCAGGATGGCACTGTTCACAGCCACAGCCATTACCACCTTGCCCACAATACCGCCGGCGGCTCCCAGCACACCGCCAAAGAGTCCGCCTTCGGAGTATGTCAGGAAGCTGACTCCCTTGGCCCAATCGGGCAGTTCCATTTTGCCCGAGAAGTAGCCTATCACAATCCACACGATACCGAGCACCACAGTGGGCAGCAGCTTCATGGGATGCTTGAACACCTCCTTGCTCTGCTGGATGTAGTTCTTCAGATATTGGCCGATGCCTACTTTTTCGTTTTGCATAGTCAAGTGGTTTTAGGGTTCAATATTGATAGGTAAAGCCCAAGGCGCTTGCTATTTCAGGCACTTGCGCAGCGGGAATCCACTCGTTCCTTCCATCAATCCAGATGAGAGTGTCGGGGTCAATCTGGTACTGGAGCAGTTGCGGCAGGGTGTAGGGCCCGTAGCTCTCGTTGTTGTAGGCCATATAGTACTTGGCCGGCAGCTGCGGTGCTTGCGGCTGCATGGGTTGCTGCACAACCTCAATGCCTGCATCTTGCGGAGCAGGCTGCGACTGCGGAATGCTGGGAATCTCGGGAATGGCAGCCTCCTGCTTGGCTTGCTCGGCGGCTGCACGGGCCTGTTTCTCGGCTTCTTCGCATGCGAGTCCTTCGGTCACAGCCTGTTCGATGGCTTTCTCGATTGCCTCCTTCTCTTCGATATATTCTCGCATCTGCTTCTCCAGTGCATCGCGCTGCTCGCATGGTTCCATGGGCACGAATATCCACTGCGTGAGATATTCCAGGCCCGGGCTGAGCCCGATGGCTCCTTCACGGCTCACCATGTAGAATTGTGTGCCAGTGAGTTCATGCTTCACATCTTCACTCTTGGCAAATTCAAAGAGTTCCTTCAGCGTGAAGGCTGTTCCATTACCCACCAGTCGCCACACCATGGTGTGACTCATGGCCACTGCCAGCGCCTGCATCATATAGTGATAATGCCCTGTCCAAAACGCTTTCTCGGCATACTCTCGGTACTTTTTCTGTTTCTCGGTTTCCATATTTATTCCATGTCTTTTTTATCAAATCGGTCTACTCTAAAGGCTGCGGCATCGTTCCAGATGGCGCGCAGGTCGGAGCCGAACTGTACTGACTCGTCCCAAACCGTCTGAGACACATCGCCACCCCAATCAAAGGCATCATATTTGCCCAATATCTCGGGACCGGCAGCCTCAAACATCTTGCCGAAGTCGATGCTGCCGCCAAAAGTCACATTATCGGTCTTCATCCAGTTCAAGCCGCCTTTCGCGTCGATGAGCATAATATCTTTGTAATGGACTGTCTTGGATATGTCCACATCGCCACTGCCAAACCACTTCTTGATGGTTTCGGCAGTCTTGTCGCTGAATCGCAAACCCGTATCTTTGTCGATGTGGATGATGCGCGGGTCGAGCGACTGGGCAGCCGAATCCTGGACATATTTCACGCCCTTGGAGAACAGTTTGCCCACGCCATAATCAACGCTCTTCTTTCCGGCAGTGTTGGCCATGCCGCTCAGCGTCTTGGTCACGCTTCCGGTCTTGGCATAGATAGCCATGCCGTCTTTCACGCTCTCGGTGCCAATCACAATGGCATACTCCTTGAGAGGATTACTCGTCAGGTCGCCTGCCTGATTCTGAATCACGCCCAGAGCGCCCTGGCCCATGCCAACGGCCACATGAAGTGCGCTTTCGCCGAGCGACTTGCCGTCGGCATAACTCTCGCTCGCGGCCACCATGGTTGATTTTGTGAAGGTGTAAACATTCTTCACGGCCTTGCCGCCTGGCACGCACTCGCCCATGATGTTCACGGCGGTTTCACACACTTTATCAACCTTTTCGGCCATTTCGGTGGCCGATTTCCACTGCTCGGCAATTTCTTGCTGATAGTAGAATTCTTCCTCTGCCAAAGCTTGCTCCTGGCGAATCTTGCTCTGCAGGTTATCGACCGTCGTATGATACTTGTCGGCGAGTTTTTCTATATATTTCTCTTTCTCAAGGGCGCGCTCCTGCTCGGCTTTCATGTCGCTGTAAGCCTTCATGTCGTCGGTGTAGCCACGCTCCAGGTCGCGCTTGTTCATGGCATCCCACTGTTCGCGCTGCTCTTTCACGTTGCGGGCCGCTGTCTCGGCATTCTGACGCACATAACCCTGATTTTCGTAACTGAAGCGCATGCGCTCTTCAAGATCGGCAGTGGTCAACTTGGGTTCACTGTCATCGTAGCACTTGGTCCACCGGCCATCGCTGGTGGGATAGAACTCGGTCCTCTTGCCTGTTGCCGGGTCGGTATAGGTGAGGGTGCCGTCGGCTCCCTCGTGGAAGTACCTCTTCGCAAGATCGGGATAGTCGGTAGGATGGAAGAGCTTGCCATCGTCGGGCTTTGGTTCTGGTTTCGGGTTCTCTTCCTCTTCGGGGCGCTTGGGCTCCACAGCGGGCATATCGGGCCCGTCGGGCACGGGAGGCGGCAACTCGGCACCGCCACCACCTATGATGGTGTTAGTGATGTTGCTGGCAATCTGTGCTCCTGTGCCACCAATGAAACCGGCAATGCCGCTGCCCAGCAATATCGAGGCAACCGTGGCGATGGCTCCTATCACAGCACCCTCTTTTTCATCGGTGTGTTTGCCTAGGCCCAACGGGTCGCCCTCGCCTTTCATCCAAGTCATGAGGTCGTTGATATAATCCTTGAGTTCGGCCTTGTCTTGGGCATCGAGCTGTGCCGTGCCTGCCTCGCCGTCGAGCAATTCCTCGCCCATTTCGGCGGCAGCCACGGCAGCATCGACCTGAATTTCCTCAACTTCAAAGTAGATGCGGGTCCATGGCATAGTGGCCATCTCGTTTTTGGGAGTTCCTTTACGGTCTCCACTGGTCATTGCTGTGGCCGAGGCGCTTATCATGGCCAGCAGGTGCCCGTCGCCCTTGAAGTAGATGAAGTGGCCCAGGGTCGGATTCACACTCAAAGGTTTCTCGCATGTGAGTGTTTGGTCCGATACTTTCGTACGCGTTTCTCCGCTTTGCTTGGTTATGGTGGTCACGGTGCTGTATTTGTCCTCGCCATTAAACGAATAGGAAAAACCAATCCCGCCATCAGTCGGCACAAATGTGAGCCCACGAAAGGAATATTTGCCTCGAGCCTTGATTTTGTCAACTACAGTGCGGTGGCCCATCATGCCCGAACTGGTAATCGTGTATTCAACATCGTAGGAGCGGCTCACGCCATCGTCGGCATAGATACAGAATCCCGCTTCGTGCAGGGCAACACCTTCTACACCCATCACCTTGTCGTAGGAGAATTCCCATGTGGCTTGAGGGCTATTCTTGCGTGCCACATCGGGCACCCAGCCGGCTGCAGCGATGGGCTTGAGGCGCATTCCATAGATTTTCAAGCCTTTCTCTTTTATCACTTTGTTGATGTCGATATCGCCGTTGCAATAGCTGCGCTGCAGGTCGGTATAGTCAATGTCCTGCAGTTTCAGGAGCACCACGGGGTCGACCCAACGCGTGCCATTGGCATTGATTTGCTCGCCGTCGGCCCAGGCGGTCAGCGTCCCGAGCAGGAAAAGAGCAAGCAAAATGGTTTTAAAAAGGTTTTTGCACATGGCCTTTAAAATTTTGGTTCGTCACAAATTTACAAAAAGATGTGTAAAGCGCCAAACAATTGTGACTATTGTCGCAGATAATGGGTATAATCCTACACATATATCACTTTTTTGGCCCAAAAACAGGGTAATTGTTGTAGAATTGCGCGGGAATGACTATTTTTGTAAATAATTCACCATTAAAACTTGAAAAAATGAAGAGAAAAGGCATAATCATGAGTATAATGGCAGTGGCTTTGCTGCTCACGTCGGCAACTGCGCTGGCCAAGGATAAAGTGGCCGAGGCGCCCAATTATGTGAAAGCGCTCGGATTCAATGCACCCGTAAAGACGCTGGGGGCCTACAGCGACGAGATGGAAGTGGCCGATGCCGACTATTGCACCTTTGAGTTTGACCGCGAGGGCCGACTCATCTCCTATGACCAGAGCGAGACGATCGAAGGGGCTTTTAGCTATACCATCTACTTTGGGCTCGACGGACTGCCGACACATGCCCAGAGCGTGTTCATCAACTGGTGGGAACTCGATGAAGAGGGTAATCCTCCTATTACCACCACCCAGTATGCCGTGCGCAAGCTAAAGAACGGTGATGTGACCATGCTCTATATCGATGGCCTGGGAGAGAGTGAAAAGGAAGTGAAGGTGACCCATGATGCACAGGGACGCATCATTGAGGTCGACAATATCACCGACGGCGTGGTGAACCGCTACCGGTATCCTACTGGAGTCAATGTGCCCTGCTACCAAGATGGCACAGTGGCATTCCCGCAGGTCGACATGATTCATGGCCATCGTGTTAAATTCCCGCCACAACAAGCCGTGCCCACGGGCGTCACTGAGTTCCAGAATGGCTTGTGGAATTTTGAAGTGAAATACTTCGAATAATGGCATTGATGACGAATCGTTTGACAACTGTTTTAGTTGCCGTGCTGCTTCCGGTTGCAGCATGGGCAGCGATGCCTGTGGCTGAGCCCGACACGGTGCCACTCTCTGAAGCTCCGCTCATGGTTGCTGGCAGCATGCAGGTGCGTATCGACTCGCTTGAGGCCCCCAGCGAGGAGGCTCTGATGGCAGCACACATGGCCGCCAATGCCACGATTGCTGGCACTTGGAAATTTAACGGACCCAGCGTGGATGCGAGAGGCAGCAGTTTTGTGAGCCGATTGGGCAAACCCATAGCCAAAAGCAAACTGAAAAAAGGGCTGAAAAAGGCCTATGACAAACTCAAGTTGAAGAAGCGCTGGACCTCGTTTGTGCTCACACGCGAGGGTCGCTGGAGCATCACGCTGCTGGGCAAGTCGATAGGCGGCAGTTATGACTATTATCCCACCACCGAGCAACTGGTGCTGCAGGGCCTGCTGGTGAAGATAGAGGGGCAGGCCTATCGCGAGGGCGACCACTTGCATGTGCAGTTTGAGGCCGACAAGTTTCTCTCCCTGATGCGTCTGCTGGGCAAACTGATACACGCCGATGTGCTCAAGTCGCTGGCAAAGCTCAGCAACAATTATCACGATGTGAAAGTGGGGTTCGACTTCAAGCAGGAAAAATAAAAAGTGCATAAAAAATCTCAGCCTTCACTTGCGTGTAAGGCTGAGTAAACGTGGTTAATACTTGCTCTATACAAGAGCTTTATTAATCTGGCCTAATCTGTGAAACAGTTAATAAATCATTGGTCTGCTATGAATCAGTCAATTTTCAAAATGCCTCGTCTGTAGGCATTGCCAATAAGTTCGGCAACATTGCGAGACTCGGTTTTGCGGAGCAACTGTTTTCTGTGATACTCGACCGTGTTGGTAGAAATAAACAGCTGCTCAGAAATCTCCTTGCTATTTAGACCACTTGCCAGAAGCTTGAGAACCTCAAGCTCTCGATTGGTTAATTCTGAATTACGAGCAATCATTTGTTCGGTTGTTAATAAATTTTGCAAGGCAAAAGTAAATACAAATATGAATATTTACAAAGATTAAAGCATTAAAAATCAATGAACAATGTGAAAACTACTGATTTCGGTCTAAAGCGTTTACAATAACAATAGGACTATAATGGTAGTTGCCGTTTTTTTGTCAAAAAAATAGCAAGTTGCTGTGTGATGATAGTGCCCATAGAACAATTTTAATAATATCACTATCAAAACGGCAGAAATAGTGCCCAGAAATGATTATGATACCATGATGATGTCGATGAGTTCGGTGATATCGCGTACATCGATGTCGCCATCGTTGTTCACATCGGCTGCCGTGCTTTGTCCCGAGTTCATGATGATGTCGATGAGTTCGGTGATATCGCGCACATCAACCTCACCGTCGCCGTTCACATCGCCTTTGAGACCAGGCTGGCTGTGATCTTCCTCACCCAAGGTGAATGTTGCGGGTGTGCCCCACATTGAGTTGCTGCCGGGGTAATGTGGGTTGCGCAGCACCATTCTGTACTGGTTGCCCGTGACGCCGTTGGTCACCGACCCGTTGAAGGCGAGTGTCACAGTTTCGCCGGTGGCAATGGAGACAAATGGCGAGTAGAGTCGCATGAGAATGGTGGTGTTCTCGGCATAGAGTATCATCACTTCGATTTGGCCGTTGAAGGCGCCGCCTGTGTTTGTAATGGTCGCTGTGCCTTGCACGCGGTTGGCGGGCATGACATCGCTGGCAGGAGTGAGCGCCTGGGTCACGGTCAGGTTGAATGCATCGGGTGCTGCCCCCACGGTAACGGCAGCCTGCTCCCCGTCGATGAGCAGGGAGTCGGCATCGAGCAGGGCAAGCTGGTAGTTGCCTGCCGCAGGTGCCGTGAACATCATGTTCAGGTCGAGCGTGTCGCCGGTGGGCACATTGGCACGCACGGCATCGCTCATGGCTGCTATGGTACCGTCGGCCTTGAGCAGAGCGAAATAGACATCGTCATAATATTCGTCGCCCGCGTTGCTCAATTTTACATTTGCATAAATATTCTGATTGGCCAGGGCCTCATTTTCAAGACCAATCTGGTCGACATGCAATGCCGTGTTCACAGTGGCCTCGGTGAAGTAGGCATAGCCGTCGCTCTTCACCTCCATGTTCACATACTGGCGTGGGCCGTGTGCCACTTTCACAAAGTCCTTGATGGTTCCGCTGGGATTCTCGTAGGTAACCCGCACGGTGTAGTTGCCAACAGGCAGTGTCGAGGGGATGGTGACATAGTCTGAGCGGGTGTAGCTGCTGCCGGGTTTCATATCGGCGCTTGTGGTGGTTGAGTATGACGATGTTGCCACTATCGTTCCAGCCGAGTTGTAGATGTGCACTTTGCGCACTATGGTGGTGACTTGCGGGTCGGTCGAGTACAGTGCCACGAGCGATTTGGTACGGAATGTGACACTGCTGCCTTTTGCCACCTTGGTGCTTGCAGTGTAGAACTCGCTGGCATACACCGTGTAGCCCGGAGTGCCGCCAGCATCTTTCTGTATGCCCACAGTCATGCCCTGGCTGTTGTTGTAGCCGCCGTTGCTGCTGCCAATGCCTTGCTGCTTGGGCGAGAGGTCAAAAATCACGAAATACCCGTTCGATTTGCCGCTCCAACCCCAGTTGAAGTGGTAGTATCCGTCGGCATTACGGCCATCGAGCACAAAGGCGTGTCCGCCGCCCGATGCGGTGGTGCCGTTGTAGATGATGGGCCGTGCGGCTTCGAGTTCCTCGTCGATGCGCTGCGTCCACTCATGCAGCGTGTAGCAGCTGCGAGGCATGAAGCGCATGCCTTTGTCGTAGCCAAAGTAGGAGGGCAGTGCGCACATGGCGCGCCTTGTGGCCGAACCGCTGGTGCTGCCATATTTCATGTTCACCGCAATGCCGCAATGGTGCATGAGCAGTGCCACGGCATCTTGCTCCTCGGTAGTGCTCTGGCTGCCGTAGGTGGGAGTCATGTGGTCCCAGTCGTAGGTGGTGCTGCCAAAGTTGGCGGTCAAGGTCGCTGTCTGGGCCGAGTCGCTGTTGAGTATTGTAGTGTAGGTGTTGCTGCCTGTGCCATGAACGGGCCATTTGTGATAATACATGACCTGAGCCATAGCGGTGGCAACGCATCCCGTCGCGGCGCGTTTGGTTTCACCGTCTTTCTGGTAGGTGGGGCACATATTATTATAAGGTGCATTCTGGTTCCACTTGATGTTGCCCAGCAGCGGTGCGATGGGCGTGCTTGTGCGTGCCGAACTGCGCAGGGTGGCGCCTGGCGTGCTCTCCAGTTCGCTCACCAGCAAGGTGAGATCGTCGAGCCACGCTTTGAAATTTTCGGGAACATCGGCAGGGTCAAAACCTCCCTCCAGGCCGTAACCCACTACCTGCGTGAGCTGGTCGGTGCCGCTCACCAGCACATAGCCGTCGTTTTCACCATAATTATATATATAGTAGGCAGGTGTCGACAGGGTGGGCTCGGTGTAGGCGAGTCGCAGTTGCGCAGTTTGACTGCCTCTGAAGCGGGTGGCAGAATTGCTGTTCAAGAAATTGAGCGCAGCGGTTTTTGCTTGCGACTCGCTAATGGGATTTGCCATGTTTGTGCCAGCGCAGCACACTGAGAGAAGTAATAAAAATGCAGTTTTGATGTTCATGATTCTGTAATTTTATGCAAATGTAGTTAAAATAGTGTACCTGATGCAATAGTAGTGATGTTTTTTAAGGAATTACAACAGTTTAGAGGTGGTAGGATTCAAAAAAAAGGAATAACTTTGCGGCATCAACCTGTTACTGAATATTATTAATCATTCAAAAAAATATTTTGACACAATGAAAAAGAAATTATTCTATCTGGCAGCTCTCATTTGCTGCGTGGCAACAAGCCTGGCATTCACCTCATGTGGCGACGACGAGCCCGATGTGACTGCAACTGCACGATACACCATCATTTTTGGCGACGACTTCTTCAGGGCCGTCGACGGTGTGGTCATTTATTACAAGGACAACGGTAAGGTGAAATTCGAGTCAATCACCAGCGGCACAACTTCATGGGTGAAGGATGTGACCGGCAAGTTGCCCAACGAATTCGGCTTCCAGTGGCGTTTCCAGCCCAAGGACGAATCCAGCCTCACCGAAGAAACCTACAACCTGTTCACCACTGCTACCATAGCGCTGGCCACCAGCACAGGAGCCGCAGTTACGCAGAGCAAACCCATTATTAATGGTGCAAGCGTGAAGAAGAAAGATGTGGTGAAGACCATCCAGAAGGAAAGCGGCAACTCGTTTGGTTACCGCGTGTCGAAGAAGGGCGATGCCACCCGCAACGACAACCTCAACTACGACATGTAATCAGTCGCTTCAGGCCCGAATAAACCCAATTCGGTCATTAGGATTTTTGTTAGAACAGAATTTATTTTGTGCAGATTGTGACGCTGACAGTGCAAGCATAGCGGGCTATGGTAAGATGTCAGCGGAAACAAGATGCCAAAAGAAAACTGTTATGGAAAAAAAGATTAAACAACAAAACTTTTCGGCCTAATGACCGATTTGGGTTAAGAACACAAGATTCACGCACGAAGTGCCGCACCCTTGTCGGGCTGCGGCACTTCGTCGCTTTATCACGCCCTGGCAAGTTTTGATGCTATCATGTGAAGTGGATAACTGCTCAAAGTCCCGAGTTCCCCAGCGACGAAAAGCCCGAGCCCTAACCGAGTCCCATGAAAATGGTGGTTGGGGTAAGCGTTTTTGGGGTGAAAATGGTTGCTGGTGGGAGCGATTTGGTGTGTTTTAGGGTAAAAAAGTAGGTATTGAGGACGATTTTTTTTGAAATATTGTTGGTAATTAAAAAAATGTTTGTACCTTTGCATCCGCAATTGAACGATTGCACACATGATGACTCCGTAGCTCAGTTGGTAGAGCAATTGACTCTTAATCAATGGGTCGAGGGTTCGAGCCCCTCCGGGGTCACAAGAAGGAAGCCGCAAGGCTTCCTTTTTTGTTTTTCTGCTCTACCTCATCCACTTGCCTGTAGCCTTTGTGCCCTTTAAAAGGCTTTCGCGCTTTTTAATGTAACTTTCAGCTGCCAGATAATCAAAAAAAACACTTTTTTTTGCAGATTGAAAAAAATGTGGTAAATTTGGAAATTCAAACCCGCGCACCCCTTTTTGGGGTGAAACTGACAACTGACAACAAACCAAAACCTCATAAAACAATGAAAAGACTAACCTTGGCAATATTGGCATCGGTAATGATGCTCTTCATGGTGAATGCTCAAGAGCAAGCGGGCAAGCGCTACAACATGTATGGCGTTATGTTCTACAACCTTGAGAACCTGTTCGACACCATCAACAACAATGGCGTCTATGACCTTGAGTTCTCGCCCCAGGGCGCTCGCCAGTGGAATGGCCAGAAGTATTGGCAAAAGCAGCACAACATGGCGTATGCCATCAGCGAGATGGCAACCCCTACCACGCCCATGGGCCCCGTCATCATTGGCGTGTGCGAGATTGAGAACATCACTGTGCTCCAAGACCTTGTGAACATGCCCGAGATCAAGAAGTGGCACCTGCAGATTGTGCACCATGACAGTCCCGACCGCCGTGGCGTGGATGTGGGCCTGCTCTACAACCCGCGCTACTTCAAGGTGCTCAATGTCACCAATCAGCGACTCACATTCCCCGACGACAGCACCTTCAGGACCCGCGACCAGCTGTGTGTTACCGGTATGCTTGCTGGCGAGAAGGTGAGCGTGCTTGTCAACCACTGGCCATCGAGGCTGGGTGGTGAGGAGCGTTCCAGTTTCCGCCGTGAGGCTGCCGCAGCCATGGCACGCCGCACCATCGATTCATTGCTGGTCGATGACCCCAACCAGGGTGTGATCTTCATGGGTGACTTGAACGACGACCCGCAGAACAAGAGTTGCTCCGAGGTGCTCAAAGCAAAGCGCGACATCGAAGATGTGCACACTGTGAACGACCTGTTCAACCCCTGGTGGAAGAAACTGGACCGTGGCATCGGCACCCTGGCCTATAAGGGTGGCTGGAACCTCTTCGACCAGATTATATTCAACGGCTACTTTACCCGTCACTACGAGGGCAAAGACAAACCGCAGCTCACCTTTGTGCGCGCCGATGTGCTCAACCGCGAGTTCCTCAAGACCGTCGATGGCGACCGTCTGGGCTACCCCCTGCGCACCTTTAGCGGCGGCGTGTTCCTCAACGGGTTCAGCGACCACTTCCCCACACAGATTTTCCTTGTCAAGGAAGTGCCCTAAGTCGGCTATTACCATTTAAATAAAAATATTGTCCTATGCAAGGGTTTTGCTCCAAGAGCGAAGCCCTTGTTTTTCCTATCACTATAATAGCACATCATTATTTTTGTGCCCTAAGCAATAATTGTGCGAAATCTCCGTTATAATTGTAGAAAAAGGAACTTTAACGCCATGAAACGGTTGGTGCACATATTGCTCATGTCTGTTGTTGTAGCCCTGTTGTGGGGCTGTGGAGGCAGTCACGATGCGCGCGTCATGGCGGAGCTGGACCGTGCCGACTCGCTGCTGCGCACCAGCGACACTGCTGCGCACAGTGCCGCCCTGCGCCAGATGGTGGTGCTCGACACCGCCCGCGCCCTGCAGGCCGACGAGGCTCTGCGCGCCCGCCATGCCTTGTTGCTTGTGCAGGCCCGCTACAAGTGCTATGTGACCGAGCCGGCCGACAGCGCACTTATCGACCGGGCCCTCCGTTACTATGCCGACCATCACGGCAGTGCCGCCGACCACGAGCGCTACACCCGCGCCCTCATCTACAGCGGCGCCGTGGCCGAAGAACTCGGTCACCCCCAGCAGGCCATGCAGCACTACCTCGAGGCCGAATCCACCGCCGACCCCAACGATCACTTCAATCTCGGCTTCACCAACCTCCGCATGGCCAGCCTTTATCAAGATGAATTTACAACTGATTCAACCGACCTTGTTCGTCTTAAACAGGCTTTGCCACACTTTAAGGCAATTAATGATATTTATTATCAAGCAGTATGTCTCACTAATATTGGCGGTCTCTACCGTGTTAATAATAACGACAGTGCCTTACGCTATATTCAGCAAGCTATCAACTTCTCTAAAGTACACGGACTCACATATAACTTTTTTGAGGCACTTGAAAAGCTTTGTGGCCTATACTATGTGACAAATGAATATGAAAAAGCCAAAGATGTTGCCATGCAGATTTATCTAGAGAATCAAGGTATTTATTATGGCAAGCAATATCTTTCCTTTGCTGTCATGTCATATGCCAAACTAGGTATGGTTGACTCGGCTGAGTATTACCTCAAACTGCTGCCAGCTCCACAGACACAGGTTGACTCCATTATGTACCATAAAGCACTTCTTGCCATCGCCGAATCAAAGGGTGAGGACAAGTCAGTCATCTCGCATTACTTAAAGTCTGATGAAATAACTGATTCCATTATTGTTCAATCAAAAGCTGAATTGCTTAAAACCACTGAGCAACAATATAAAACAAATCATTTAAAGAGGGAAACGGAGAAAGCCAAAGGAAAATTGTGGTTTCTTTGGACTTTAATTGCTCTGATTGCCTTATTCACCTGCTATGTGACATATAGATTCCTAAAAGAAAGAGTATTGATGTCTCAACTCAACAAGGAAAACCACAACATCTCCCAAATGTTAGCCAGCTTGCAAGAAAAGGCTAACAAATTGGAGCAAAAAGCCAAAGAGAATCAAGCTGATGCTATTCCAGCTGATAGAGCCATCGATTGTGAAATGGCCATCCTAACGGAACTCAAGGACAAGTTGTCCTTTTCTTGCAAGCTCTCTTTCAAAGATGTTTTGTTTTCGCATGGAATATCAACAAAACTGACGCTAAAACCGCTAAGCCCTGATTTCTGGAACAACCTGTTACAAGTAGCCAACATCAAAACCAAAGGACTTATTTCGTATTTGAATGATAATTATGATTGCAAACCAAAGGACTTACATTTCATTTCTCTTGTTTCTTTGGGCTTTTCTAATCAAATTATTCAGCAGTGCATGGATTATTCCAACATTAAGACAGTAAGCACTTATAAGAGTACCATTATCAAAAATATTACAGGAAAAAACAAGACACTCGACTTATTTATTGCCGATTTCAAAAATCAATGAGACAAAATGGAATTTTAGCTAGGGAAAAATATTCCTTATTTAAATGAATTTGTTTAATGGGTTGATTCAAAGCTGAATAGTGTGAAAAATATAACCTTATTTATATGCAAAATGCTGTATATCAACACTTTGCATAAGAATAATATAACCTCAAATATTTGTAAGAAAGAAAATGGTTGTAGTAATTTTGCAGTGAAAAATCTACTAAAACCATAGTCATGAAAAAAAACAGCATTATTTCAATCGTATTATTGTTCATTTTTACTTCCGCTTTAGCTGATGAAATAAAAAATCATCAAGCAGAACAAGTAATAATGAAAGGCAAACTACCTCATTCTGAGTGGAACATCCCTGCAGACATGCCTGATGTCTATTATGACAGTGTGAATGGTGAAATCACCATTGTTGACTATGTCAATGCAACCTATTATGTGACCATCTATGACGATTGGTGGAATGTGGTGATTACCGATACCAAAGTGGGTGGCGGCACCATCGATGTGTCCTCTCTCACAAGCGGTGATTATGTTATCGACATCTCCACCTCCTGGAACCACGACTTCGAAGGCCAGTTCACCGTACCTTGATATGTGTTTATTTAGAGTATATTGTTAATGAATTCTTTTTAAATAGTATAATGAATTAACTCTTAAACATTTAAGATTATGAAAAAACCATTGTTTTTCTTTATTGCCATGATGCTAGCATGTCTAACATCAGCACAAGTCCAGATTACTGAAGCCCAGGCGCTTCAGTTGGTGAAAAATCATTATCCACAAAACAGTAAGTTTGATTTTTACATTGCAGAAATAGACTCAATTTTTGATGATGGAGATGATTCCTGTATTATTGATACAATTCCTCAGATTACTTGGTTGAGCAGCAAGTGTCCCAAATGGTTGGTTTTCGTTGACGAGAGGCCCATGACAGGCTGGAGTCATCCGTGCAGCTATTTCTTTATTCCCAAAAACTATTCGCCAATTAACGATGAAACTATTCCTTGCGTGAAATTTAAGGGAACAAAATATCCTAGAAAAATCAAATTAACACTGTTGGAGTCTCAGCGAGAAATAGTAAACAAACAGGCCACACCTAATATACATTTATCTCGGAATTACAGCATTTCTTCTCATCAACGGATTGATGATTATGACGAACCAATTGTCATAATAATCGGTGGTGGATATGAGGAGGAGAACAACTATTTAACCTACTGGAATGACTGTGAATATTTGTATAATGTCTTAACACAAGATTATGGATATGATCCATATTGTTTTTTAAGTTTTTTCCCGACATTTCAACTTCGCACATATGAAGGCGTTGAAACTTATATTAATAGACCTTCTTACTACAATAATGAACAACCTTGGTACCCACTAATGTATCTAAATAGAAAAGATATTATACTTGAAAAGCTATATGATTTTTATTTAATTGAAGAGAATCCTCCGTATAAGGACTCCAATCTTATTTTCTACATTACATGCCATGGGGATATTGATCCCAGCACTAATGAACCTTATATTTGTTTGTTGGATATGAGCGATTATCTCCAATATCCTTCAGCTAGGGATAATCGATTATATGCCACCGAATTGGATTCAATAGCATCGTTGTTTGGGGCACGAAACACAACATTCATTCTCCAAAATTGTTATTCTGGCGCTTTTATTGATTATTTGCAGGGGCCAGGACGAACAATTATAACAGCGTGTTCCGAGGATGAGTCTTCGTGGTCGATGGATCCTCATTTGGGTATTGAACATAACGAATTTTCCTATGATTTTACAAATGCCATTCATCAGGCAGACAAGTTTGGAAATCCCATTAATTCCGATACAGATTCCAATGGCCACATTACTATGGAAGAGGCGTTCCTTTATGCTCAAAGCCATGATGAGAATGATGAGACTCCCATGTATAGTTCGGCACCTGAATGGCTAGGCCAAGAATTCTCTTTTGATATTACACCTGACACTGCCAACCTCTATGTTCGTGACCATCTGCAGGATGTGGGTTCTAACATCCACGTATCAAGCGGCACATTCTGGAACAGTCCCGATATCTGGGTGCGGAACGATGATGACGGATTCTATTATAAGGAGAATGACCATCTGCTAGTGGGCAGTGACGAAAAACTTTACATTTATGTGCGGGTCAATAACAGGGGATATCGCAACTATGTTGACCCGTCAAAATATCTGCATCTATACTGGAAAAAGAACTCGCTCAACATGAGCAGGGATGCCATCTTTGCGGCTGGCAGCCCATACGGAGGAAAGATAACTACCCTCTCACTTGATACCGCAATAGCCGTTGACACATCGTGCATCTACAGGTATGTGTGGCAACTCCCCTCAACACTTGTCTCAAGAGCCGCCAGTAACGGAAGCATTCTCGATATCGAAGTACTGGCCCTTGTGAACGACTCCACAACCTCTGTTATTCCCGAGGATGCGGGTGGCACGATTGCGTTGCGTGAGAACAGCAATGTGGCAATGCGCAAAGAGAACACTATACTGCCGAGTCTTGGAGTTTATGATGACGGCGGTGGGATGATGATGTATCAGGCCAAAAGGATTGTCAAGATACCTATATATGTGAATGCTGTTGATAATAATGGCATAAGCAACATCACGCTGGTTTCAGATTCATTGAGTTCAGGCAACTCATTCAGCCTCTGCAACTATTATCTGGAACTATCGCCAGGAATTTATAACCTCTCATCCAATTTGTCCAGAACCAACATAACCACAACAAACTCGGCACCGAGGAAATACAAGCTGAATGCTGCTGGGAGTAGTTTTGAATTCAAGGTGCCGCAGAATGTTGTGGATTCGCTGATATTCTACTGTGAATATAATAACCGAGCCCCCATAAGTGACATCAACCACATCTTGCATCTTAAAATGACAAATTCCAGTGACAGTCTTATTGATGTCGAGAGTTATACCGTCAAAATAGAGGCTCAGAATGGTCTGGGTCCAGGTATCATCATGCTCAACGGTAGTGACGGTAGCTGTAAGCTTGTAGCTACGGATGTCAGCGAACCTTCACGTCTGGAATGGTATGGTCCACAGTGTGATCTGATTGGGGAGGGTGACACCCTGTGCTTGAATGCAAACCGCCAACAGGGCGAATACACCTTGCGAGCGGCCTCGGAAAAGACTGGTGCCGTGGCTTATGCTACCGCCATTATCAATGACGATTCAGGCATTGAGAGCATCTCTCCCAACCCGTTCAATGGTCAGTTCACTGTCCATCTCACTCATTCAGCAGGTGCAAATACAGTTATAAGGATGTCACCAATAAACGGAAGTGGCCGTGTTGCGGAATACTCTGTTACCGCAGGCGAGCAAGAGGTGACGGTTTCGGCAGAGAACTGTCAAAGCGGCATATACATTGTCAGTCTCATAGAGAATGGAATATTAACAGGCAGTTCCAGAATCATAAAAAACTGACAAAAACTTTGAATTATAAATCAAAAACCGCTATTTTTGTAAAAATAATTAAAAATTATACGATTATGAAAAAGATTATTTTTAGTCTGCTGATGCTTATGGGCATCACAGGAGTGCAGGCACAGGAATATGAGTATGTGCCGCTGGTGCGAGAAGGTGTGAAGCGGGTTTATCTTTACGACAAGGGATGGCATGGTATGCCTAACGGTGGCCCATTTGTTTACTATACCGATGAAATGCGTGGTGACACCACGATTAATGGAATCCCATTCAAGAAACTGTATCGTTACTTCACAGGAGAACTTGATGTGAGCACCACCTACCCGTACGCCTACATCCGCGAAGTTGACAAGAAAGTCTATGCAGTGCTTAACGAGCAGGTAGATCTTGATGACTACAATTTATATAAAAACGGCGAACCAAAGATTGAGAGCGAGAATTTTGAAACTTTTGGCGAATACCTGATTTATGACTTTAACGACTTTGTGGCTTTTTATGATGCTAACAGCAGAATTAAAGTTGTGTCAACGGGTTTGGAAAGCGTAGGTGATGCCATGCGTAAAGCCTACTATCTAGATGAACCCAAAAGATATCTTATATTAGAAGGTGAAGGGGCAGTTACAAGTGGAGGATTGCTGTTTCCAAACACAGGCAGTTGGGTGAACGGGCCTCATCCGCACACTTTGGGGCTGAGCCATGTGATAGAAGGCGATGAAGTGGTGTATAAAAGTCCTCGTTATGACGAGTTGAAGGACAAGTTGACCCCGACAGCACTCATTGACCTGAAAACAAATGAAACTCCACAAGGCGACAATCGCTATTACAACCTGATGGGGCAGCCTGTGGCAGAGCCCACTCAGCCAGGCATCTATATCCATCAGGGCAAAAAACTCGTGGTGAAGTAATCTCTTTTCATTTCAACAATAGAAACCACTGGGGGCTGGCTGTGAGGTCAGCCCCCATTTATGTCTTATTGCCATAGCACAAACACTCCCACCGCCTTATCTTTGCCACAAAAGCGCTCTTTGACTTAGTTGCCCACCAACTCAAAAGGATATATTTCCTGCGATAGCAGGCTTTTTGAGACTTTTTGACACCGATAGGTGTACCTTTTTGATTATCATCCTGTCCCCGCCGCTGAAAATCAGATAAATCAGATTCATCCGTAGTTTATAATCTCTGTCCCGCCTTGTTTTAGCGCGCCAGCGCAATCATTTTTAAGTGCGCAGCATGTCTCATGTGATTATCAACGGAAGTACACAAAAAGCCTCGAAAGTACACATTCTTTCCACGAAAACAGTACAATGTTTATTGCCATCATGTAGGGATGCTACCTGTGGCGACCGCGCCCTACAAAACTGTTATTCAGGTAAGTATTATGTGTTTGCAGGGATAAGGCGCCCTTTGTCGGTCACAAAAAATTCCAAAAATTCCCAACTTTCCCGCTTTTCCACGATTTCCACGAATTCCCGCCTTTCCCTGCTTTCCACACTTTCCACGATTTCCCAGCTTTCCCGCCTTTCCACAAAAATTCATCCATCCACAAATTCTTTAGCGCGCCAGCCCCGTCAGTGGCAACAGAAAATAGACAAGGGCATTGCCTGACCAAAATCAGTATAATCAGATTAATCCGTAGTTTTATATTTCTATTCGCAGAAACAATTGTCATCAATCTAATAAATTGTCAACCAATAGTCATCCATTGTCTGACTAAAAACAACTGGAGTCGTTTTGTCGCAAAAGTGGGGCGGTTTGTCGGTAAAAAAGGCTCAAAAGTCTATCTGATTTGTGGGTGCAGAAGTAAAGCATTAATTTTGTTGCGTGAAATTATATGTACTGCAAAAAACACATTAATTATGAAAAATATATATAGGCAAATGTTGCTCGTCGTCGCGCTGCTCGTGAGCATGGCGGGCAATGCCGCAAGCAACATCAACGGTATGCTCGTGGATGCTACCGACACGATGCCGCTCATTCAGGCTACCGTGAAACTGCTCAAGACCGACAAGGACAGCACCCTGGTGAAGGGCGTGGTGACCGACGACAACGGCGTGTTCAACATCAAGAAGGTGCAGCCCGGCCACTATTACCTGAAGTTCAGTTACATAGGCTACAACGACATGGTGAAACGCGTGAGCGTGGGCAACGATGGCCGCGATGTGAACATGGGCGTGATGGAGATGAGCAACAACACCATTCTGCTCAAGGAGGCCGTGGTGGTGGGCATCAAGACCCCCATTACCGTGAAGGAAGACACCGTGGAATTTAACGCCGATACCTACAAGACCCAGGCCAATGCCGTGGTCGAGGACCTGCTCAAGCGCCTGCCGGGCGTGGAAGTGGGCAGCGACGGCAAAATCACGGCCAACGGCAAGGAGGTGAAGAAGATACTCATCGATGGCAAGGAATTCTTTAACGACGACCCCACTGTGGCATCGAAAAACATTCCTGCCGACATGGTGAACAAACTGCAGGTGATTGACCGCAAGAGCGACCTGGCCCGCCTCACCGGTGTTGACGACGGCGAAGACGAGACGGTGATCAACCTCACCGTGAAGAAAGGCATGAACAACGGCTGGTTTGGCACCGTGAACATGGGTTACGGCACCGACAAGCGCTATGCCGGCAACATTATTGCCAACTATTTCAACAATGGCAATCAGTTCACCTTTATGGGTGGCGGCAACAACACCAACAACCTGGGCTTTGGCGACGGCGGCCAGGGGCGTTTCCAGCGCTTTGGCGGCGACCGCGGCATCACCGAGTCGCAATATGTGGGCTTGAACTTCAACGTGGGCACCCAGGACAGCGAGAAACTGCGCGTGGGCGGCGATGTGATGTACTCGCACAGCGACCGCGACACCCGCACCACCCGCGAGCGTCAGTACCTGTTTACCGACTCGTCGAGTTATGAGTTTGCCCGTTCGCTCTCGCGCGACAAGGGGCACAACATCAGGGGCGACTTCAAACTCAAGTGGCAGCCCGACTCGTTCAACACACTCGACTTCAGCCCCGAGTTCTCGATTAACCTGAGCGACAGCTACAAGAACGACTCTTCGAGTACCAGTGCCGGCGACCTGGCACGCACGCTGGTGAACAGCAGCTTGAGCAACTATAACAACGATGGCAAGAGCTACGAGTTCCGTGGCCGTCTCATCTACAACCATAACTTCGCCAACCACCGTGGCCGCAGTTTCAGCGTCTTCGCACGCTACTCCTATAGCAAGGTGAACGAGGATGGCAACACCTACACACACAACCGCTACTTCTTGAAAGATGACTTTGACGAGACCATCGACCAGATCTACAACAACCATCGTCGCACCAACAGCATTGTGGGACGCCTGTCGTGGACCGAGCCGCTGGGCGATGTGAAAAATGCGCGGTTCCTCACCTTTGCCTACCGTGGCGACTACCGATTCAGCCGTGCCGACAAGTTGGTGTATGACATCAACCGCGCCACGACCGACGGCATCAGTGCCTCGGACATGAACTACACCATATTCGACATGCTGCGTGACCAGAACTTCCGCGACTATATCAATGAGAACTATAGCGACTATGCGCTCACCGATGGTGCCGTGCTCTCGCAACTGCTTGAATATGACCTGGGACCTGAGATGAACCGCATTCTTAACGAGGACCAGAGCAACCAGTTCCGCAACACCTTCTTCAATCAGAGTTTCGAGTTTGGTTTCCGCCAGGTGCGCAAGGCCTATAACCTGAACCTGGGCTTCTCGGTCAACTCGGCCATGTCGAAGAGTGAAGACCTGATTAACTCGGCACGCAACATTCCCTCGCGCTGGGTGTGGACCGTGGCACCCTTTGCCCGCTTCCGCTACAAGTTCTCGAACAGCCGCAACATGAACATCGACTACCGCATGCGCAGCAGCCAGCCCTCGCTCACGCAGTTGCAGCCTGTAGCCGATATCTCGAACCCGCTGAACATTATTGTTGGTAATCCAAGTCTGAAGCCTACCTTCACGCATCGCTTCAACTTTCGTTACAGCGACTTCAACCAGGATTCGCAGCGCAGCATCATGGCGATGCTGGGAGGTTCGTTTGAGCAAAACAGCATCATCTCGAAGACAGAGTATGACGCTGTGACTGGCGGTCGCACCACTACCTACGACAACGTGAACGGCGTGTGGAACGCTATGGGCATGAACCTGTTGAGTTTCCCGTTCGGACGCTCCAAGACCTGGTACTACACGCAGCACACCTTCTTGCGTT
>JAEEGL015338864.1_pt1 | contig 21212 bp, 14 predicted proteins | sample 9134231 | NCBI WGS metagenome assembly JAEEGL01 (sample SAMN16246548, study PRJNA631951) | gut metagenome | biome: gut microbiome; feature: rumen; material: fiber-attached | host: Bos | place: Iran: Karaj | collected 2018-10 | reverse complement strand
CGGAGGTAGCCAAATATATCGACACATACCACTTTCTCAAATTTGATGTAAACGAATTGCAATGGCATCTCGGCGACACTGCTATTTATTTTATCACAAACCGTTCGGCATCAAGCGATTATGCGCAGTTTCAATCTTACGACTATTTTGACGAAACCGAGTTTAAAAATCTCCAAGGTATGGACCGTGTGCATCCGCTCGTAGCCCTGCACAACTATATTTACGCAATGCAGACCTTCGAGATAACGCCTACACTCTACAACCAATACCTACGCGAAAACTACGGAATATATATCACCGAAGAAAAAGTGTCGGAGCTGCTCCGCAAATTTTCATACGACGGCTACGTTAAATACGACCCCGCCACTCAGTATGGCATCATCGACCAAAAGATTTTTGACGTGATAGGTTGCCACACACTCACCAAAGACTTCGACTGTATCGACATTTACTCCCACGCAAAACACCGTGGCGATGTAAACGCAATATTCAATATCAAAGACTACAAACTTTCGGTGTTCAACGTGTTGCCGTTTAAGTTTAGCAAGAGTTCAAACGTGGTGGTAACACCCGACTCTGCCATCGTTATCGGCGACAGTCTCAATATCAAATTCAACGGCAAAATCAGTGCTGGTTTGGCAAATTTCTACGGCAAAGACTTTGATTTTTCGTACGACAAATTTACCGTTGACATTCCCAACGCCGACTCTATGGCTCTGATGGCTTACAACAATGTGGACGGCAAAATCCAAGTGGATTCGGTGCGAAGCGTGTTTGAGCATATCAAAGGCGTTTTGGAAATCGACTCTTCGTTCAACAAGTCGGGCAAAGATAAGTTTGAACATATGCCAAAACTAATCACCAACGATACATCTTTTGTATATTACGACAAGATAACCAACGGCAAATACGACCGCGACAAGTTTCATATGACTGTGTTTCCATTCGAGTTAGACAGTATGAAATATCTATCGCTCAATGGTGTGCAGGCCAAGGGATCGTTTGAATCGGGAATTTTCCCCGACCTTGACGTTACGCTTACGGTGCAGCCCGACATGTCGCTTGGGTTCGTGATGCCAACGCCCGACGATGGTATGCAGCTGTTTTCGGGCAAGGGAACATATCACAACACTGTTACCCTCAACGGCAAGGGTCTTGGCGGCGATGGCGAAATTCAATATCTTACCACCGTGGCTCGCGCCGAAAAATTCTTCTTCTATCCCGACTCTGTTACCGGCACAGTCAATTATCTTGATGTTCAGCCTGTTACCAAAGATCAAATTGGCACAATTCCCGATGTTAAAACCGACATTCCCGACCTTCATGCCGATTCGGCTCTCGTATTCTGGAAACCTGCCGACGACCGTTTTTCTGCCACTTGTCAAGATACGGCATTCTCGCTTTACAACGGCGCAGGCAAATACAACGGCACTATCGACATCACACCCGACAAAATGGGCGGCGAGGGTCTTATGCTATACGGAGGGTCAGGCATTTTCTCCGAAAAATTCGACATTCACAACCTCAGTTTCCGAGCCGATAGTTCCACATTCTGCTACTACGACCCGCAAACACCGGGCGACTCTACAGGATACCTGTTTGCCTATCTCTACAACGCCGATTTTAATATCGACTCCACTGCTCAATGGGCAAGATTCATTGCCTCAAACGACAGTTCTAAGGTATTTTTCCCGCAGCACAAATACAAACAGAAGGCGGGCTTCTACTATTGGAGTTTAAACAAAAATTTGCTTGAATTTGGCGATGGTCTCCCCGACTACGACCTCAACATGATAGCCAAAACCGAGGAGGAATTTGAAAAAATCCGTTACCAAAACGCCAAAGACGATCCTCTACTGGGCGGCGTTACTCTGATTTCCGACAAAGATACTCTCACATATACGGCTCACAGCACGTCGTTTGCGCCACAAGATGGCATTATCAGTGTGCACGAGCCGGGGGTAATTTCGGTTGAAGATGCCAAAATCGACCCCACTGGTATTATCTCCATTTTCAAAGGCGGACAGATTGGCAAGTTTGACAATGCGCTCGTTACTTGCAACCAAGATTCGCTGATGCACAAGATTGTTAACACTTCGGTTAAAATCCGCGACAAGTACTATTTCAAGGCTGTGGGCGGCCAATACGAATACAACAACCCCAAACAAGGCATCAACTACATCAAACTCGACTCTATGGAAATCCGTAGGGTAAAACAAGACACCGCACAAACTGCCGACAAAGTACGTTGCACATTCGGTATCGGTACTGTGGATGAGTCGGAACAGTTTATGCTTAGTCCCCAATATATGTTTGCCGGCAAATACTCGTTTATGGGCAACATTCCGGGCATCAAATTCAACGGTTACGCCTACATACGTCAAGAATGCGACAGTGCTATAATGCCGTTCCGTTTTGAAGGCAACCTCAACCCCGACAGCATTGTGTTCCCGATTTCAGACCGCGTGGTAGATACCGCACACGTACGACTTTACACCGGTTTCTTCTACAACCACGAAAAAGAAAAACTCTATTCGCTCTTTATGGGTCGCAAGATAGAAAACCGCGACGAACCTGTGCTTGAAGCCGGCAAAGGACTTTCTTACGCCGTAAGAAACAATCAATATCAAGTGGCTGCAGCACGCAAACTTGCCGATCCGTCGCTTCCCGACAACTCTATTTCGCTCTACAGGGCTCTGTGCTTTGTGGGCGGCGAGGGAAATATCACCACCAATGTGAATGTCAACCCGGTGCAATTAGTTACCAAGGGTACGATAATGCACCAAAAGGAAGCTAACAAGTTTTCAATGAATATGATTATGTCGGTAGATTTCTTTATCCGTCAGGATGTTATTAAGTCGATGGCAGAAAACCTTACCGACGTAGCCGACCCCAAACCTGTAAACCTTACACAAGAGAGCATTCGCAAACGTTTGCAATTTATGCTCGGTCTTGATACTGCTTCAAGGGTAATTGAGGATTATTCGCTCTCAGGTTCAATTTCAAAAATGCCAAACGCATTGGCAAAAACCATCGTGTTTACCGACCTGAAAATGACATTCGACACCACTGCACACTCTTACCGTTCAGTGGGCGACATCGGCGTTGGTTTCGTTGGAGGTACAATGATCAACCTCTATATGAAAGGCAATGTGGAAATCATCCGCAACAGAAAGAAGGGCGACCAAATTTCAATTTACCTGCAACCCAAGCCGGGTGTCTGGTACTATTTCAACTATAAGGCAGGGTTTATGTACTGTCTGTCGAGCGACGAGGAGTTTAACAACAAGATTATGTACACCAAAGACAAGGAACGAATCTTGAAATTCGACAAAAACGGCGAATACCAATTTGTAATAGGCAACGATGCCGTCAAGAACAAATTTATTCGCTCATTTGAACAAGGAGTGGCTATAGAACCCACACCTACCGAAGAGGAAATTGGAAAGAAAAACGACAATCCTGATGCACCGGATATCAACTCCGACACTCTCAACATAGCTGTTGACTCGCTCAATATTGCCACCGATTCGCTCAACATTTCGCAGCCGCAGACCCCGCAGCCGCAAGAAGAAGAGTCGGATTTTGAAGAAGAACCTCAACCTTCAACTCAAGTGGAAACTACCGAGCCTACTACAGCTCAACCCGAAGAAGAGTCTGACTTTGAAGAACAACCTCAGCCGGAAGCACAGCCAGAACCGCAACCCGAGCCACAGCCCGAGCCGCAGCCTGAGCCGCAACCCGAGCCACAACCCGAGCCACAACCCGAGCCGCAGCCGGAGCCACAGCCCGCTGACGACGATGATTTTGAAGAACAGGACTTTATCGACAATTAAAAACTATGAAAGAAAACCTGCATATATTTTATTCGCCCGAGGCTGCCACAGCCGGAATAGGTGGCACTATATATCTTAACGACGAGGAATCGGCTCATTGCTGTCGTGTGCTACGTCTCAACGAAGGATGCGAAATTGCTGTAGCCGATGGCGTGGGCGGAGTGTATTCTGCAATTTTGACGGTTTGCTCCAAAAATAGTTGCGCCGCCAAACTAACAGAACAATTCAACGACATTCCTATACGTCAGTATTACAATCATATAGCCATTGCGCCAACAAAAAACGCCGACCGTATAGAATGGTTTGTAGAAAAGGCGGTGGAGTTTGGTGTAGACCTCATCACCCCTCTCCTATGCCATCACAGCGAACGCAAGGTGTTGAAAACCGACCGTTTAGAAAAAATAATTCTCTCGGCATTCAAACAGAGCGGCAATGCCATTTTGCCCAAAATTGCACCTCTCACACCATTTGCCGAGGTGATAAAAAATGCCAACGAAGATATAAAAATGATAGCCCACTGCGAATCTGGTCAAAAGGTATTTTTTACAAAAACTGCTAAACCAAATTCGCGCACCATCACTCTGATAGGTCCTGAAGGTGATTTTTCGGAAGATGAAATTGCTCTTGCCCTCAACTCAGGATTTAAACCGATATCGCTCGGCATCACCCGACTGCGCACCGAAACTGCAGGAGTGGCAGTGGCATCATTTTTGGCGGCTATCAACAACTAAACATCCGACATTATGGAAAACAATAAAATATACATTCTCGACACCACCTTGCGCGACGGCGAACAAGTGCCCGGATGTCAACTTAACACCGTAGAAAAAATTCAAGTGGCTCAGCAGCTTGAACAACTCGGCGTTGACATCATCGAGGCAGGTTTTCCCGTATCAAGTCCCGGCGACTTCAACTCTGTGGTGGAAATATCAAAATCGGTAACTTGGCCCATCATCTGCGCCCTTACCCGTGCCGTAGAAAAAGACATCAACATAGCAGCCGAAGCTCTTAAATATGCCAAACACAAGCGTATACACACCGGTATTGGCACTTCCGACATTCATATCAAATACAAGTTTAACTCCACTCGCGAAGAGGTGCTCGAAACCGCCGTTCGCGCTGTTAAATATGCCAAAAGGTTTGTGGAAGATGTTGAATTTTATGCCGAAGATGCCGGACGAACCGACAATGAATACCTTGCCCGAGTAATAGAGGCAGCTATCAAAGCCGGAGCCACTGTAGTAAACATTCCCGACACCAACGGTTATTGTCTGCCGCAGCAATTTGGTGAAAAAATCAAATACTTATTTGAAAACGTCAAAGGAATCGACAAGGTGGTAGTTTCGTGTCACTGTCACGACGACCTCGGCATGGCCACAGCCAACACCATGGAAGCAATACTCAACGGTGTGCGTCAGGTAGAAGTAACAATCAACGGAATAGGCGAACGAGCCGGAAACACTGCATTAGAAGAGATTGCAATGATTCTCAAATGTCACCATTACCTTGATTTACAAACCAACATCAACACGCAAAAAATATATCCCACCAGCCGAATGGTGTCGAGCCTGATGAATATGCCCGTACAGCCAAACAAGGCCATCGTGGGACGCAATGCCTTTGCTCATTCTTCAGGAATTCATCAAGACGGAATGTTGAAAGACAAGAGCACATACGAAATTATCGACCCCAACGACGTAGGTATCGACGACAACTCAATTGTGCTTACTGCACGAAGCGGCAGGGCGGCATTGAAACACCGTTTTTCGTCGCTTGGTATCAAATACGAAAACGAGCAACTCGACAATATCTACCAAAAATTTCTTCAACTTGCCGACAAGAAAAAGGAGATCAACAACGACGACCTGATGATACTTGCTGGCATAGACCGCAAGCACAACCACCATATCAAAATCGAATTCCTTCAGTTCACATCTGGCTACGGCATCAAACCGGTGGCAAGCATAGGTCTCAACATTGCCGGCGAAAAATTTGAAGCGTGCGCCACAGGCAACGGACCTGTAGACGCAGCCATCAACGCCATAAAAAAAATTCTATCCAACCGTCAAATGCAGATGAAGGAACTCACCATTCAAAGCATCAACAAGGGCAGCGACGACATTTGCAAGGTGCATATTCAGGTAGAAAACGAAGGCAGACTATACTACGGTTTTAGTGCCAACACCGATGTGGTGGTAGCCACCGTAGAGGCATATTTGGATTGTATCAACAAGTTTGTATCGCACTAGCAAAAAAGACACGGCATCGGATTTGGAATTGTGCAAGCCAAACCCGTTGCCGTGTAATATATGATAAAGCCCTTCCGGATTAGAAGGTCTTCATATTAATCTTTAAGCCGGTATCAGAGATATAGTCTTGAATAGCCTCTTCAAGGTCGAGGTCTTCATTGTCGTAATACCAATTAACTGTTACCTTTCCGCCTTCAGAGTCATATTTCTTTATAATCTTAAAGATATCGAGCAGGCTTTTTGTGGAGCTCGTGTTGAAATATGTCAACTTACAATTGAAAGTAAGCGGGAGACCGGTCTGAGTGTACTCCCTTATCCAGTTGATTAGAGGAGCATAAAATACATTCGTTTCTTCAAGAAACGATTCGCCGGAAATCTCGCATACGCCATTCTGATAGTTGAAATCCACAGTCGGAACAAAATAGCCGTCGTGCGACCCTGAAATATGAATGTTTTCCATGTTTAAGTATATTTTTTTATCGCTAATAACAACGATTCTTTTTTTACTTTAATTATTTACTGCAAATATATATTATTTCAGCGAAATCTACAAATATTTCACAATGCAAATATAAATTATGTAGATTAAAAAATCAATACCCAACCGAATTTTTTTTTTACTAAATTTCAACACCAAGCACACACACATCGTCGATCTGCACCATATCCTGTTTCCAGTCAACAAATGTGCTCTCTAATTTATCGTATTGCATATGCATTGGCATATAGCTGGTTTCGATCAGAAGTTTCTTAAAACGCGCCAACTTGAATTTTTCAAACCTCGGTCCGCCAAACTGGTCGGCATATCCGTCGGAAAACATAAAAATTCTGTCGCCTTTTACCACGTCGATATATTGGTCGGTAAACGGCACTTCTTTGGCGTGAATGCCCACAGGACATTTTTCGGGGTTGAATACCGTTAATTCGCCCGACCTTACCATAAACATCGGATTATATGCTCCCGAATAGTTTATAGTGCCTTTTTTGTAGTCCCAAACGCAGAGAGCCATATCCATACCGTCTTTTGCCTCCTCGTCGTCGCCACTCTGTCCAAGGTTGAGTTTTACCGATTCGCGCATTTTTTCTAATATTTCCGACGCCTTTATAATATGCTGCTGTCCTACAATCTGATTTAAGAGCGAAATGCCAAGCATACTCATAAAAGCACCCGGCACCGAGTGTCCTGTACAGTCGCCCACGGTAAACACAAATTTATCGTCTACCTGATGACCCCAATAAAAGTCGCCACTTACAATATCTTTTGGGAGATACAATATAAAGTATCCCGAAATAAGATGAGAATAGTTGGCAAAGTTTCTCAAAAGCGACTTCTGAATTTTGCCGGCGTAGTTGAGGCTGTCGGTAATGTCGCGATTCTTTTGATTGATTATCTTGAGGTTAGATAATATTTCGGCATTTTGCTCGGCAATGCGATTGTTGCGCTCAGATAGTGCCTTGTTCATCTTTTTGCGTTCACTGTTGCGACGAAGCAGTAGTAGAATAATCACAATCAACATAAGCGAAACCAGCGCAATAACAATAATTGTATAGTTTCGTGCCGTTACTTGGTTGCGTTTTTGTTCCACTTCGAGCAATACCATAATTTGCTCTTTTGACAAGGAGTCAAGTTCACGATTTTTCACCTGCACTGTGGTGTCGAGTATGGCGTTTTCTTCGCGCACTTTGGTAATAACAGAATCTTGACGAATAATGGTGCTATCGCGCTCCATAACGGTATCTTGAAGCTCTTTGATGTCGTGACGGAGTTCGGCGTTTTCGTTTTGCAAATTGTTTTTGATATATTCGGTAGCGTCTTTGTACTTGCCCGAATCGTATGCTATGAGATAAAGTTGTTCTGAAATTTGCTCCTGAAATTGCTTTTCGCCGGTCTTTTTTGCCAACGCCAATGCCTCTTCAAGATATTTTTTGCTCTTTTTGTAGCCTCCCGCCGGATACGACATTTTTGAGTAACACATGCCGAGGTTGTATGCTGCATTGGCTGTGTTTTTGGGCTGTTTGTGCTTTTTGCGAAGATTATATTCTGCCAAAAACGATGTGGCGGCTTTGGAATATTTCTTAGTAACATAATAGTATTCGCCCTGCACACCGAGAGCGTCAGCCTTCAAAATTTCAAGTTTGTGTTTTTCAGCAAGTTTAATGGCAGATTTGCAATATGTGTCGCATTTCGGATTTTTGAGAGCAAGATAGCGTTTGGCAATTTTTATATGCAATGCCACCTTCTCGCTGTTGCTCTTAACCGAATTAAGTTCCCGTTCAAGCTGTTGCACCTGCGGATCTATCTTGGCGAAAACGTCAGGTACAAATGCGAACGAAAACAATATCAACCATATAGCTAGCCTCATCGCTTTATTTCTTTTAACTGTGTGTTGTCTTTTATTTATTTGCCAAAATTATCATCTATCAAAAATCAGCCCAAAAAAAATCTTAGCTGCAAAAATAATAAATAATAAATAATAATTCAAAATTTACTATATTTGTCAAAACAAAAACAGAGCCAAAAATGGAAAAGACATTCACCAAAGATTATCGGGTAACACACAAGGACACAGACTTTAACGGATTTCTGACCCTTGCGTCGCTCGGAAATTTTATACTCGACACTGCCGGATTGCACGCCATAGAGATCAATACGAGTATCGACATTCTCAACCGTCAGAATCTCACTTGGGTGGTAACGGGAATACATTTCGACATCAACCGTATGCCTGCTATCAACACCGACATCAAGATTACCACAAGGATTGTTGACATTTCGCGTTTGGCTTGCAAGCGTGATTTTTTAGTGGAACAAGACGGCGAAAAAATTGCCGACATCTCTACCGAATGGCTTATCATCAACCGTACATCACGTCGTCCGGTGTTTCTTACCGAAGTGCTGCCGCATATCCCAGAACTGATTACCGAAGGCGAACAAGCTGCCAAATACAAGCATCTGAGATTTACAATCGACAATCCCGACTGCACTCAAGGTCACACTGTGCGATATTCCGACATCGACATCAATCGACACCTTTATAGTATGCGCTATATAGAATGGGCAATGGATTTGCCCGACCTTGAAACTCACGAACAGCAGAGATTAAAATCCGCCGACGTTAACTATATGAGCGAAGTACTATATAATCAAGATGTAACAATGCTGATGCAACGTAGCGGCGATTCCACACTTATTGAAATGCAAAACAGCGACAACAAACCGATGTTCAGAGCAGAATTTGTATGGAACAACAAATAAAAAGAGCCGAAAAAATGAAACTACGGCTTGATTTTTGCGTAATATATTAATGACATATTTATAAACCCTAATTTAAAAAAGACAACAAATACGAATCATGGACAACGTAGTAAAAGAATTTACCGACAAAGTAAGTTCGTCCGTATACAAAAAGACGTTTGTAAAACTCATCTTAGCCAAGAGAGTGCTTGAAAATCAAGAAATGAACAAGATTGTAGTTAGGTATGTGGAGCTTGACGGCCAACCCAACTTGCAATTTGTTTACAAGTACAACCGCAACGATGTTACCAAAAACTTCTCTGTAGAGGAGGCGGTTAATCAGCTTCACGCCATCATTGGCAGCAACTTCCTCGATATCAACCTGTTCACCACAAAAGAGGATCTTGAGCTGAAATACAACAACAAGCGAGTTCCAAAACTTTACGCCAAAAAACCTTCATTCACCGAAGCTGCCGACGGTCAACACGATGTGGCTAAACAGCGCCGTATCGACACCAAAAACAGCGTTTACCTTAAATCGCTCGGCATTACCGACAACAAAGGCGAACTTATACCGAGTATGAGCGCCAAATACAAACAGGTGGAGATATTTGTGGAGATTATCGACTCGTTTTTCGACTGCTACAAAGATTGCAAACCGCTCAACATCGTGGACAACGGCAGCGGAAAAGGCTATCTCACTTTTGCCACTTACGACTACCTCACCAACGTTCGCGAGATGAACGTGATGATGCAAGGTGTGGAAGCTCAGGAAAATCTTGTAAAATTTGGCAACAACTTGGCTCAAAAATCGCAATTCAGCGGTCTTAAGTTTGTTCAGAGCAATATCAGCGATTTTAAAGTAGACAAAACTGACATTCTTATTGCCCTTCATGCTTGCGACACTGCCACCGACGATGCCCTCTACATGGGTATTAAGGCTGGTGCAAAACTTATTATTGTATCGCCTTGCTGCCACAAACAGATTCGCAGCCAGATGAAAATCACCGAAAACAACGTTCTAGAACCTATTCTCAAATACGGTCTTATGTTGGAACGCGAGGCTGAAATCATCACCGACGGCATTCGCGCTTTGATACTCAACCTCAACGGTTACAAAACCAAGGTGTTTGAATTTGTTCAGTACGACAATACATCTAAAAATTTGATTATCACCGCCGAAAAAGGCGAAATGCCTTCCGACGAAGAACGCACCAAGATTCAGAACCAAATCACCGCCATCAAAAACAAGTTTGGAATCAAATATCACTATCTTGAAAAACTGATTGAGAATCCCGACGACCAAAGCTGGCGAATACTTAATCCGCAGTGCGCCCGCGAAGAGTAAAATGATTAGATTCTAACCATAAAAAAGCACGGCTCAAAACCGTGCTTTTTTATTATCCTTTTATTTTCTTTATTCTGGAAAGTTCTCTGGCATTGTCGCGAGCTTTCATATCTTCTCGTTTATCTGCCATCTTCTTGCCTCGGCAGAGGGCTATCTCAAGTTTGGCTTTGCCGTCTTTGTTTAAAAACATCTTCAGCGGCACAATTGTGAGACCGGTGTTCTCTACTTTTTTCTCCAACTTGTTGAGTTCCTTGCGCTGCAAAAGCAATTTGCGTTCGCGACGCGGGTCGTGATTTACATATCCGCCGTGCGAATATTCGCCGATATACATCTTTACATACAATTCGTGGGCAGTAAACGAGCAATACGAATCGGTAAGTGCAGCCTTGCCGTCGCGTATCGACTTGATTTCGGTGCCAAGCAACTGTATGCCAGCCACATATTTTTCAAGAAACTCGTATTGAAACGAGGCTTTTTTGTTTTTTATATTTAGTTCTGATGCCATAATATTCTGAAATTTAATTAGTTGGTTAATTATTAGCGGCTTTTAATAAATCTTTTGCATTTTGTAGAGCCGCCTGTGTAACGGTTTCGCCACTGAGCATTGCAGCAATTTCGTTGACGCGTTCTTCGGGCGAAAGCTGTTTAATATCGCTACGAACCGCACCATCTTGTTCGTGTTTAAATACCTTGAAATGGTGTGCGCCCTTGGCGGCAACTTGCGGCAGGTGCGTAATGCAAATAACCTGCATAAATCCGGCAATACGTTGAAACATTGCACCGGTTTTGCCCGCAATATCGCCCGAAATTCCGGTGTCGATTTCGTCGAAAATAATGGTGGGGAGTTTCACCGATTTTGAAAGTATGTATTTGAGACACAACATCAAACGCGAAAGTTCGCCACCCGAAGCCGTTTTTGAGAGGTCTTGCATAGCCACGTTTTTGTTTGCCGAAAACATAAACTTTATCATATCTGTACCATCTGCAAGAAATTCAGCACAGGTAAAAAACTGAACGTCGAATTGTGCATCGGGTATACCCACAGAGGCAAGCAAAGAAACCACCTCTTTAGAAAAACCTTGCACCGCATTGCGACGTCTTTCAGAAAGATTATCAGCCTCTACAGAGAGTTGATATTCAAGTTCTTTGATTTCGTCTTTAAGCTCTGAAATAATATCATCGCTATTATCTATAAGGTCGAGTTTTTGTTTAAACTCGTCGCGTATGGCTATAAGTTCTTCAACGGTTTTTACGCTGTTCTTTTTTTGAAGATTGTAAATCAATGTAAGTCGTTGGTTTACAGCTTCAATACGTTCGGGCGAAAACTCGGTGTTTTCGTCAAGTTTTTCAAGTTCGCGGCCTATATCGTTGAGTTCTATGTATGTAGATTCGATACGTGCATTAAGTTCCGATGCCTTAGAATAATACGACGAAATATGCGAGAGTGCATTTTGAGCCTCTTTTAATTTTTGAAGAATTGTTCCTTCTTCGGCACTGATTATCAGCTGCGAAGATTGTGCTATTGCGGTTTTAATATCCTCGTTGTGCGATAGCATTTCAAGTTCTTCTTCAAGCTCTTGTTGTTCGTCGGGTTGAAGATTGGCTTTTGCCAATTCGTCGTAACGAAAATGCAGATATTCAGCCTCTTTGCGCGACGATTCTGCCTCTTTTTCCAGCTTTGATAGTTGCGCAGTTTTTTGGCTATATTGTTGATATAAGTTTTTATATTTTTCTAAAAGATTTTTGTTGGCAGCAAATGCGTCAACAATGCTCATTTGAAATGAGGGATCGGCAATCTGCAATGTTTGATGCTGCGAATGAATATCAGTAAGAAACAACCCTAAATCTTTAAGAGTGTTGATATTAACAGGAGTATCATTGATAAAAGCACGCGACTTACCTGTATCTAACACCTCGCGACGAATAAGCACGGTGTCGTCGTAGTCGAGGTCGTTTTCGTCGAAAAACCATTTCAGATTGTAGTTCTTTACATCAAAATCAGCTTCCACCACGGTCTTTTTTTCGCCCTGTTTTATCACCGACGAATCGGCACGTGCACCAAGCACAATAGAGAGCGCACCCATAAGGATAGACTTTCCAGCACCGGTTTCGCCGGTAATTACGGTAAGTCCGTCGCTGAAATTGATTTCTGATTCTGAAATCAATGCGTAATTAGATATTTTCAGACGTAAAAGCATATTAATTACTTCCTCCTATTTTCTGATATTTTGCCATATTGGTGACGTCAAGCTCTTTGAGTATCTGCAACACCTCGTTTTTTTCGGTTACGGGCGATTCTGAAAACACGTTGACAATCTCGTCGCTCTTGGCTGTAAAAAACAGCGAAACAACCAGCGAATTTGGTTTTGCACGTTCGGAACGCTGTATTGATTTTAATGCTTCCAACATCTTGCGACGTGCGGCATTTGGGTCGGAAGGCATAACATCGAGTCCTTGACGATGATAATAGTATTCGCCGAGACGGAGATTTTCAAAACGTTTGTCTAAAAGAGCGTCTACAAGGTTATATCGCGAATTTTGCTTGCTGTCGGCGGTACTCCATCCTTCGTGTCCGCTGCCTTGTGCGGTAAGTGCCACACGCAAAGCTTTTTTGAAATACTCCGTGCCGCCTAAGGGAGAAAACGTGTCGTAGTCGTAGCCCAAAATTATGTATGCGTAAAAAGCCAAAACCTGAGTAAGATTGCTTGTTACGGTGTTTTCGATAAATTGGAGATTTTCGCCTTCAAGGTAGCGAAATGTAAATTTGCCGTCGCCCTCCTTGAATGTAAACAGCGGACTATTGTACGATGTCATAAAAACAGGACGGCTAAGATTTACCTGTATTGTGCCGGTAAAACGGTCTACGCCGTTAAACTCGGTTATAGTAATCATCACATTACATTCGATACGCTCGTTTGGCTCATAATGGTGGTTGGTCCAATGTCGTTCGTTGAGAAAAGCGGTAACGTCGGTTTGCAACGATTGAAACACCGGCGTAGGCGTGGTTGAGAGCGAGCTATAATTGATGTTGACACGGCAGTTCAACTCTTGTGCAAGAATGCCCTGCAAAGAAACCATCAATATCATCAGCAATGCAACTATCTGTTTCATAGGCAATTATTTTAACAGTTGAAGAAGACACTGAGCTATATCCTTTGCCACTTCGGTCTTCGGTTTTAGGTCGAAGTTTTCGGTGTTACCGTTTCTAAAAACAATAGAAATCTTGTTGGTGTCGTATCCAAATCCGGCGCCACGGTCTTTGAGCGAATTAAGCACAATAAAGTCGAAATTTTTAGATTCGAGTTTTTTCTGTGCGTTGGCAAATTCGTTTTCGGTTTCAAGGGCAAATCCTGCAAACACTTGATTTTCAGTTTTAATTTTACCAAGAGCCGCAGCAATGTCGGGATTAGGCACAAGTGTAAGAGTCATTTCAGATTCGCCGTTTTTCTTGATTTTTTCAGGTGCAATGATTTTTGGCGCATAGTCTGCCACTGCCGCCGACATTATGGCAGCGTGACATTTTGGAAAATGTTCCACGCACGCTTGATACATTTCCTTAGCCGATTCCACGCTCACGAGATTGATGTTTGAGTGTCGTGGTTTCAAATCCACGGGGCCCGACACAAGTATCACCTCGGCACCGCGCTCTGCAAGACATTCGGCTATGGCGTAGCCCATCTTGCCGGTAGAGTAGTTTGACACAAAGCGCACCGGGTCGATTTTTTCGCGAGTTGGTCCGGCGGTAATCAATATTTTGCGACCTTTAAAATCTTGATTTTGAGCAAAGTATTGCTCCACATTTTGAAGAATGTCTTCAGGCTCAGCCATACGACCTTTGCCCGAAAGACCGCTTGCAAGTTCGCCTTCTTGAGCTTCCGAAAAAAGGAAGCCACGATTGCGTAGCGTTGCTATATTTTGCTGTGTAACAGTATTTTGATACATATCCAAATCCATAGCCGGAGCCACCATCACCTTGCATCTTGCCGACAGCACAGTGGTAAGCAATAAATTATCGGCTATGCCGTGAGCTATTTTGGCAATGGTATTGGCTGTGGCGGGGGCAATAATATAAAGATCTGCCCAGATGCCAAGCTTTACATGGCTATGCCATTCTCCGTTTTCAGGATTAAAAAAGTCGGTGTAAACGGGATTTTTAGACAAAGTAGCAATGGTGAGCGGCGACACAAACTCTTTTGCCGCGCCGCTCATCACAGCCTTAACCTCTGCGCCAGCTTTAACCAGAAGCCTTATCAGCGATGCTGTTTTGTAAGCTGATATGCCGCCGGTAATGCCGACAAGTATTTTTTTCCCGTTCAACATATTAACAATGTGTTGATAGGCTGGATATTAATCTTCGTCGCCTTTTGCTTTTTTGGCTTTCGATTTAGAGGCTTTCTTACCCTTAACCGGCTCTTCGAAATCCTCATCATCGTCGTCGTCTTCGTCGCTTTCTTCCTCAACAACAAAATCGTCGTCACCATCTTCTTCATCGGCACCAAAGTCTAAATCTTTGGTTTCGGCAATAAGGTCGTTGAAAGCTTTGTCGCGCTCGGCAGCCTGCGAAATAGCTGCTTTGTTTTCTTCCTCGCGCTCCTTGATAGCTGCAAGCTCACGAGCCTGTTCAATTTCCTCATCGGTGGGAATACGGAAATTAACTTTGTCTTCCAAAATCTCTTGCAAAGCCAAAAGAGTGGGTTTGGGCAGACGCTCGTAAAACTTAGAAATCTCGATCTGCTCGCGGTTTTCAAAAATTTCTTCAAGGTTGTCGGTGTAAGAGGCGAATTCCTCGAGTTTTTTGTTGAGCTCGTTTTTGAGGTCTACGCCAATTTGGTCGGCACGTTTAGATGCCACCACCACGGTTTCGTAAAGATTTCCTGTCTTGCTTTCAAGTTCGCCGCAGTCGCGGGTAACGATTGATGTCGGCGCGTTGTTTTTTTTATAATCCATTGTATTTTAATTTATTACCGGTAATGAGTTTAATTTTTCCTGTGTATTGTTCGACATTTTGGTTACGTCTCTGATAAATTTGCCTTCGGGAAACACTCTGCTGTATTCGTTGAGGTCGCGCTGTGCTTCGCGAAAACGTTCATGTTTTTTTTCAGTAACGCTCATGTCGGCGTATAGATACATCGACTTAGCCGAATAGTAGAGAATTTCCTCTTTAAACGGACTGTCGGGAAAGTCGCTAATGCTGTTTTTTAATGCTATGTTGGCAGCTTTGTAGTATCCGAGTTTATAATATAGGTATGCGTTGTCGTATGATTTAACTTGGAGTTTGTGGCGAAGTTCGTCTAAAAGCAAGTTGCAAGAATCCTTGTGATTAGTGTTTGGGTATTTAGAAATAAACAGCTCAAACTCGGCAATTGCCATATTGGTGCTCTCTTGGTCGAGCGAAGGTTTTGGCGAATCCAAATAATAGCAATATGCGCCCATATACATAGCTTCCTCGTTGTATTCGCTATGAGGATATGTGGAAGCAAATTTGCGGAAATAGTATCCTGCTGAATAATAATCTTTTACCTTAAAATTGGTCATGGCATAATAAAACATAAGTTTTTCGCCTTTTTCCAATCCGCGGTATACTGTGGTAATCTGCTCAAATATCTGCAAGGCCTTGTTGTATTTCTTTTTTTCGTAATATTCGAAGGCTTTTTCGTATTTGAGGTCGTAATCGTTGCCTTTGAGCAGTTTGTTGAAACCGCCGCACGATGTCAACACTGATGCCGTAATTACTACGGCGAATATTTTTAGTATAATATGTTTTTTCATCACAACTATCTGAAAATTAGAGGAATCGCCTCTTTACAACAGCAATTCGAGCCACAAAGATAAAACAATAATTCCAAAAAGAAAAAAAATTTTTTTATGATTTTGCAACTCTTTGAATATCAAGTACGATTTTATTCTTAATATTTACTTTACATAAAAAAAACACACTAATAAACGTACAGAAATGGATATTTGCCATAAATTGTTTTTTTTTGCACCCGTTTATTACCTTGAAACAAATATTTCAAATATGACATACGATAATTTAGAGATATCTTTATCAGATATTGCGGCACAACCAGACGTGGAAGTATTAAAAAAATGGCTCGACGAACTGAGCCAATGCCGCACTCAACTAACGTTAGACCATCCCGACGCTGCCAAAAAGACTAGCGATTTTTGCCAGACTTTTGAGGACCTCAACGAAATGGTACGACAAATTAGGGCAAGAATCAAAGATTTCAACCGTCAAGAAAACGAGCGACTTCGTCTTGAAGCCAAAGCTCGCCGCGAACAGCACCGCACCGAGGTAGCACAACGCGAAACCGAACGCAAACAGCAGGCTAAACAAGAAAAAGAGTTGAAACAAAAACAAGAGAATTCAATTCCGGTAGTGTTTATGGAAGCTGCTAAATATATACTCGACAAATACACCTTCAATTTTATTCTCGAAGAGGCAAAAAAAGCTATCGAAAAACGCCAAAATCCAAACTACAAGGAAGACGAATAGCCTTTATGTAAAAACTCGTATCGAACAATGAAAATTACTTTTAGAATCAACTATAGAACCAATTACGGCCAACAGATACTTTTGGAGGGCATTCCCGGACAGGGCAAATCTCTCCTAACCCCAAAAGCCAACGGCGACTGGGAACTCAATTACGATACCGGCAACGACGATCCGATAGAGTTTAAATACAGGTATCTGATGAAAGACAACAACCTTTCGTCTACTCTCTACGAAGTGGGCGAACGAGTGTTTGAATCGCCTAAACTCAAAACCGACTACATCTTTGTGCACGATTTTTGGAAACCGGCTCTCACCATCCAAAACTCAATGATGTCGTCGGCATTCAAAAACGTGATTTTTGCACGCACCAACCGCTCAAAAGTAGAACCGTTGACAGAATGTGAAGATCAAAAACTACCTGTTAGGGTAACAATTCCTGTGGTGAGAATCAATCAGGAACAATATGTGGCTGTAAAATTTCTCGCAGCCATGCCCGAAGACAACAAAATATTCCCCCTCTCCGACTCCGGTTTCCCGGTGTGGGAAGCCGAATTTGTTCTCGACCGCCCAAAACAGTATTCTGAATACAAATACTGCATTTGCGACAAAGAAACCGGCAAAGTGGTGTTGGAAGAGTATATAACAAGATATTTTCAACCTGCCGCACAAGATGGCAACACCTTTTATATATTAAACGACGAAGACTTTAAATATCCTCGTTACCCGTGGAAAGGCGCTGGCGTGGCCATTCCGGTTTTCTCGTTGCGCAGTCGCGAAGGATTTGGTGTGGGCGAATTTGCCGACCTTATTCCGCTTATCGACTGGGCTAAGAGCGTGGGACTTAAAATGATACAAATATTGCCGGTAAACGACACAGTAAAAACTCACACCTTTACCGACTCGTATCCCTACGCTTGTGTATCGGTATTCGCATTGCACCCCATTTATCTGAGAATAAAAGATATGGGTCCGCTGCCGAGCCTTCTTTCAGAAGAAATTTACGAAGAACGCCGACAAGAGCTCAACACCCTTGGCAAAATAGACTACGAGGCTGTGATGAACGCCAAATCGCGATTCTTCAAAATGCTCTACGACGACAACAAGAGAGCGTTTCTCAAAGAGAAAAAATATCAAGAATTTTTTGCCAAAAATAGCGAATGGCTCAAACCATACGCCGTTTTCTCATACCTTCGCGACCTTTACGGCACTCCCGACTATTCGCGTTGGGGCAAGTTTTCGGTTTACAACCCAGAAAAAATCGATGAACTATGCCGCGAAGACAATCCCGACTACGACGACATAGCAGTTCATTTCTTCATACAATACCATCTACACTTGCAATTGAGCCGTGTGTCGGAGCATGCTCGTCAAAACGGTATCGTACTCAAAGGCGATATTCCTATCGGCATAGCCCGCAATAGCGTTGACGCTTGGGTAAATCCCCGACTTTATCACCTCGACCAGCAAGCCGGTGCTCCGCCCGACGATTTTTCCGACGACGGACAAAACTGGAAATTCCCCACTTACAACTGGGAAGAGATGGCAAAAGACGGTTTCAAATGGTGGAAAGAACGCCTCAGAAGTATGGCGCAGTATTTCGACGCATACCGTATCGACCACATTCTCGGATTTTTCCGCATTTGGTCGATTCCGCGCACACAAACCCGCGGTCTTATGGGCGTATTCGACCCGGCAGTACCAATCGAAATGCATGAGTTTGCCGATCGTGGTATCAATTTCGACTACGAGCGTTTCTGCCGTCCTTACATCCGCAAATATATGCTCGATTTGATTTTCAACGACCATGCCGGATACGTTAAGCACACTTTCCTCGAAAAAGTGGAAGACAAAGACGAGTACCGTTTCAAACCAGAATACGACACTCAAGCCAAACTCAAACAATCGTTTGCCGAAATGGCTGTGCCTACTACCGAAGATATGCTCGTATTTCAGAAAATCAAACACGGACTTATGTATCTTGTTAGCGATGTGCTCTTTTTCGAAGACCGCACTCGCAAAGGCACATTCCACCCAAGACACTCGCTTTTCAAAACATATTCGTACAAAGATCTCGACACTCAAACCAAACAGGCAGTGGCAGACCTTTACAACGACTATTTCTACAATCGAAACGAAGGTCTTTGGAAACAGCAAGCTGAAATCAAACTTCCCGGACTCACACAGTCTACCGAGATGCTCGTCTGCGGCGAAGACCTTGGAATGATTCCTGCATGTGTGCCCGAGGTAATGAAAAACCTCAACATTCTCAGTCTGGAAATTCAGCGTATGCCCAAAGAAAATGCTGGTGGCGAATTTGGTCGTCCCAATACTTATCCGTATATGTCGGTGGCTACTACATCAAGTCACGACACTCTGCCAATCAGAGGATGGTGGGAAGAGGATCACAACCGTTCGCAGCGTTTTTACAACAATGGTCTCGGCAAAAGCGGTCAAGCTCCGTTTTATTGCGAAACTTGGGTAGTGAAAGAAATTATTATGCAGCATCTATATTCGCCTTCAATGTGGGCAGTTTTTCCAATACAGGATTTTCTCGGCATCGACGAAGATCTCCGCTATCAAGACCCCACCGACGAGCGAATCAATGTGCCTGCCAACGAAAACCACTATTGGAGATACCGTTGCCACATTAGCGTAGAACAACTTGCCCAAGCAGAAAAACTCAATGCTCAAATTCGCGAAATGCTCAGAATTTCAGGCAGAAACGAGGCATATTGATAATGGACAATGGACAATGCATAATGCATAATGCATAATGCATAATGCATAATTAAGAATTGAAATTGGAAGATAATTTTTTTTGTTAATAATATTAAACCTAATAATTATGACATTTAAGACACCTGAATGGACCAAAAACTCCAACATCTACGAGGTTAACATCCGCCAATTTACCAAAGGCGGCAACTTTATAGGTTTGCAACATCATCTCAAACGCCTAAAAGAAATGGGCGTTGACATCATATGGCTTATGCCTATATTTCCCATCGGCGAAAAAAACCGCAAAGGATCGCTCGGAAGCGCATACAGCATCAAAGACTACAAGGCTATAAACCCCGACTTTGGCACTTTTGAAGACTTTGACAAAACTGTTAAAGAGATTCACAAACTCGGAATGCACGTAATTCTCGACTGGGTGGCAAATCACACCGCTTGGGACAATCCTTGGATTACCGAAGCTCCCGACAGATACCACCGCGACCAAAACGGCAATATCCTTGCACCCAACGACGATTGGACCGATGTGGCTCATCTCAACTATTCAAATCCCGACACCGTGGCTGCAATGATCGACGCTATGAGTTTCTGGGTAAAAAAATACGACATTGACGGTTTCCGTTGCGATATGGCTGGTCTTGTTCCCAATCATTTTTGGGTAGAAGCACGCCGTCAGCTCGACAAACTTAAACCGCTTTTCTGGCTTGCAGAATGGGAAGATCCAAAAATTCACGAGGCATTTGATATGAGTTACTGCTGGGAAATGCACAACCTTATGAAAGCCATCTACAAAAAAGAGAAAAACGTATACGATTTCGATCATTACCGCAATTACGAACTGTTTAATTTTGAGCCCGAAGCATACCGTATGACCTTTACATCCAACCACGACGAAAGTGCTTGGAACGGAACCGAATACGATCGTTTTGGCGACGGTGCTAAAACATTTGCGGTACTCACATACTGTATTCCGGGTATGCCGTTGATTTACAGCGGACAAGAATCTGCATTCAATCAAACACTTCCCTTGTTTGAAAAAATAGAAATCGACTGGAACGATTATCCGCTCGAAAGTTTCTACCGCCGACTCAATTACCTCAAGAAACAAACTCCTGCCCTATGGAACGGCATTTACGGAGGTAGTTACACAAAAATTATGACCACCGACAACTGCAACATCTACGCATTTGCACGTGTAAAAGGTTCAAGCAAAGTGATAGCTATATTCAACCTCAGCCCCAACAGCATCGACTTCATAGCCGAAAGCGAAGTAATGACTGGCAACTACGAAAACTGGTTTGCCAATGCT
>JAEEGL016003624.1_pt1 | contig 21213 bp, 13 predicted proteins | sample 9134231 | NCBI WGS metagenome assembly JAEEGL01 (sample SAMN16246548, study PRJNA631951) | gut metagenome | biome: gut microbiome; feature: rumen; material: fiber-attached | host: Bos | place: Iran: Karaj | collected 2018-10 | reverse complement strand
TCGCTATCAGTATGCCTCATATTACAACTGGTACACCGCTACTGCAGGCCAGGGCGCTTATGAATTTGATAGCGGCATTGCGCCTGGCGACATCTGCCCGGCCGGCTGGCATCTTCCTACGGGTGGCACCAACGGAGAGTTCTATAACTTAAACACTGTAGTGAATAACGGCCGCGTAAATACTAGCGCAAATCTTCGCGTCTCCCCATATAACTTCGTTTATGGTGGCCTTATTACTGGCACTACAATTGAAAGCCGCGGTTCTTACGGTCGTTACTGGTCTTCAACTGCCGCCAATAATAACGATGCGATAATGTTTGGCATTGCAAATAGCTCTGTAATTCCAGCCAATTCCAATTCTAACTACAGTAAGTTCCGTGGCTTTGGCGTGCGCTGTATTGCAAACCCTGTAAGAACCTTTACCCTTACTTATGACGCAAACGGCGGTACTGGCGCACCGGCCGCGGTTACGGGAAGCTCGGTCAACGTCTACACACACACCTTGTCGACGACTACGCCAACGCACGGAGGCGCGAGCTTCATTGGTTGGGCATATGATAGCGGCGCCAGCGAACCAGACTTTGAGCTAGGCGACACCTTCACTACCACGAATCCAAACATTACGCTTTATGCTGTCTGGGATAGGGAATGCGAAGGTATCTGCTACGATGGCAACGGCGCGACCGCCGGCACGATGGACGAACAAACTGTGACTGCCGGAGCCAATGTTCTCCTCGAAACTCCAAACTTTGTGCGCTCAGGTTTTGGCTTTGTTGGCTGGAATACTCGCGCGGATGGCGCGGGCACGATGTATGGGCCAAACGAAGTAATCACGGTGCCAGCTTCTGGCGTACTCTGGCTCTACGCAACCTGGGTTGCTTCGAGCGGTAACTTACAAACCTTCTCTTGTAGCAGCCTCAGCTCTGGTGGCATTACAGGCCTCACTGATACGCGCGACGGCAGCACCTATGCCATCGCCAAGCTTGCCGACGGTAAGTGTTGGATGATCGAAAACCTCCGCCTCGACCTGTCAGATAGCAACGTCACGATTACAGCTGCGAACACCAACAATCCAACAGCCTCCTTTATCGCAGAAGCGGGCAGCCACCCGGCTAGCTCAACGAGTTGGTGCACGACTAGCGACGCAACTTGCAATAACCAAGTTCTCTTTAATACCGACAACCTTACCGGCGCCGATAGTGGTGCAAGAAGTGGCTATGGCACCTACTACAACTGGTACACTGCTACCGCGGGCCAGGGCACCTTTGAGAAAACCAGTGGCGATACAGAAGGTGATATCTGCCCGACCGGCTGGCATCTACCTACCGGCACTGGCGCCGGTGAATTTGGCCAACTCGTGAGTGCCCTCGGTGGTTATCAAGATGCAAATGGTGTGGCGCAGACAATGGATGGCACCACCACACCAACCGGCGCTGCGATTTCTGGTGCACTTAAGAATGAACATAACAACTTCTTGTATAACGGCTACTATTCTGGCACGATTAATTATCGCGGCAACAACGGTTACTACTGGACGTCAACTGCTAATAACGGCAACTACGCCTATCGTCTCGGCTTCAACAATACCAACGTCACCCCTGGCACCGACGGTTTCTTTAAGTACGGCGGCTTCGCCGTGCGCTGTTTGGCAAATTACTACGACATTACCTTCGATGCTGGTGATGGCAACATCGATGGTGAGTCCACTAAAGAAGTCATCATTGATTACGGCCAGGCCTTGGGTAGCACAATCCCGCAGCCAACGCGCTTTAACTATATCTTCACTGGCTGGGTCGATTCGAACAATGACCCAATCGACGAAAACACTATCCCAACCGGAGATGCGACCTATACGGCAACCTGGCGCGCCACTACCTTCCCAATCATCTGGCATCAAGACGGCAGCTGCTTCTTTGGCGGCACGAATGGCACGATTACCGGCGCCGACTGTGCCGATTATGTCGGTCAAAAGTTCATCAATACTGGTGTTCAGCTATACAATGCAACCAACCACGACCAAGATTATGAAATTGGCTTCACAATCCGGCACTTTGTGGGGGGCGAGCAAGATGCGGGTGGACAAGAAACCCTTATGAACACAAAGAATGAGGCAACCGGCTATCCGGGCTTGGTCTTTAGACGCAGCAACAATCGCCTCGAGATTGCTTCGCGCCGCACCAGCAGCGCCAACTCTACGGCATACTTCGACGCCAATGAGGGCACGCTATTCAAAGATGTCCAGGTCCGTATCGTGCGCCGCATGAAAGCTAACAACGTTCAGTCTATCTATTACTCAGTGGGCGGCGGGCAACTAGTGGAGCTCAACAATCTTGGCTCGTATAACCCAACCTTTGATCTACCGGTTTGGTTCGGCGCTACCCCAACCAACGCTTCCGCCACCACTGCACAACGCTTTGTGAAAGCAGAGCTTTCGGATATGTATATTAGGCTCGGCACCTACGAAGAGTATTAATCTGTGCTATAATTGAGCCATGGCAATAGAGAGGCAAAACGACCCAAAACCAGACCGAATTATCGAGCCGACCGCTAATTTCGATGATGACAAAATCGAAATCAGCCTGCGTCCAACTTCGTTTAAAGAATACGTCGGGCAGGAACGCCTCAAAAATAATCTTAAACTCGCAATTGACGCTGTAAAAAAAAGAAATGACGGCACCACGCTAGACCATATATTATTATATGGTCCGCCGGGGCTTGGCAAAACCACCATGGCAAATGTGATTGCGCACGAACTCGGCGCTAATATCCGCGTGACTTCCGGCCCGGCCATCGAGCGCGCAGGCGATCTGGCCTCGATTCTAACAAACCTGCGCGACGGTGATGTGTTATTTATCGATGAGATTCATCGCTTGCGTCGCGCCGTAGAAGAGGTCCTCTACTCCGCAATGGAAGATTACAAGCTTGATATCGTCATTGGCAAAGGGCCAGCCGCCCGCTCGGTGCGCTTGGACCTTCCTAAAATCACCGTCATCGGCGCCACCACGCGCACCGGCTCTCTGGCCGGGCCTCTCCGCGATCGCTTCGGAATTATTCATCGCCTAGAATATTATAAAGAGCCAGAAATTGAGCAAATCATCAATCGCACCGCTGGTATTTTAAATACCAAAATCGAGCCGGCCGCCACAGAATTACTCGCTACACGTTCGCGCCTCACCCCGCGTATCGCAAACCGCCTCTTTAAGCGCGTGCGCGACTACGCTGACGTCAACGGCGACGGCGTTATCGACACCAAAATCGCAAAAGCCGCGCTTAGCATGATGGAAATAGATTATCTTGGTCTCGACCCGGCCGATCGCAACATGCTCCGCCTCATGCTCGACAATTACGGCGACCGCCCGGTTGGCCTTACCACGATTGCAGCCCTCACTGGCGACGAACCAACCACTATCGAAGACTATTACGAGCCATATCTTTTGCAGCTCGGCCTAATTGAGCGCACTCCGCGCGGCCGCGTTGTTACGAAAAAAGGGGAAGACCATTTAAAAAATAATCAAAATATGGTATAATATAGGAAAGAAAGGATGCCCATGAACGAATCTTTCACCAATATACGTCACGAGCGTAGCAAAAAAGACTTTCCACACCTCAAACTTGAGGATGGTGAATATGTTGAGCTCGCCTTTTCTCGCGCCAAAATCTATTTGATGGCTGTTCTTGGTGGCGCAATCGCTAGTTTTGTGATTTTGCTCCTCGTTTTTGTGATCGTTATGAGCACCGGCAGTTTTGCCACCGATATGGGTCGCAACTTCCTTGCCACAGTTTTTCTCGTGATTATGGTGGTCATCTTCCTGGCCGGCTTGGTTTATTTGCGCATTTATCGCGGCAACAAACTGTTTATCACGAACAAGCGCGTGATGCAGTTTTCGATGATTTCACTCATTTCTTCATCCGTTAATATTATTGATTTAAAATCAATCGAGGACGCGAGCTTTTCGCAGAATAGCCTGCTGCAAAAGATTTTTAAATATGGCACGCTTCGCCTTTCCACGGTTGGCGACGAAACCACCTACACTTTCCCATTCTCAGACATCTCTGGTGAAGAACTAAAAACCATCGCCTATCTTGTCTCGAACGCCAAGAAACAAGGTCATCCACCAAAACACGAAGATTAAAAAAGCGCCCCACTCGGGGCGTTTTTTAATTGCGGTTTCTTTTTATGTAAGTGTCTTCTTTTTCGAGCTCCGACTTCAAGATGTATTCTTTGCATTTACCATCTTCGCAGTTGGCGGCTTCATACGAATAAGAACTTTCTTCGTAGCCCAGGTTGACACCGAATGGGTCGGTCCAGAGGGCTGGGTCAATCATTGGGAGATTTTCTTCGGAGATTGATTCAGGGTAGTAGCCGTGAGTTTTATAGAAGCTTTCTTCGAGCGCATAATACATGGCGTTGATAGCGGTTTTGCGATCATCGTCGCGCTCCATGGCGTCAACATTGGCTTTTTGCACAAAGAATAGAATAAAGAGTAAGGTGGCAAACACGGCCACGATTAAGATTTCTAAAACTGTAAAACCACTTTTCTTTTTCATGCCTTTATTATAGCACATGAATGTGGTATAATAAAACAACGTGGTACCGTAGCTCAGATGGTTAGAGCGTGGGACTCATAAGCCCAAGGTCACTGGTTCGATCCCAGTCGGTACTACCACAAAACCACGAAGAAGCCCCGCTTCTTTTTTTGTTGCAAAGCAACAAAAAACAGCCGAAGGCTGTGTGGTTTTGTGGAAGGACGGCAAGCGATAATGTTTTGCTTTGCAAAACATTTAGAGCGCCGGCCTACCATTTTTTGAAAATATTGTGCGATTTTGTGGAAGGACGGCAAGCGATAATGTTTTGCTTTGCAAAACATTTAGAGCGCCGGACTACCATTTTTGTTTCAAAAAAACTGGGCGACCAGGTCGCCCAATCAATAATGCATTAGCCTAGTTATGGCTAACAACTGATAGAGGCTACTAAGTAAACTATACTTTGTAGGCACATTCGCCGCCTCTAACAGTTTATAAAATTCATCATCCTCCCTGCCGGGGAAATTCCTTCCCCTATCCAGAAATTCCTTCACCTCATCGAAGTGGTCGGCAATAAACACGAGCCATTCAGTGTTTCTTTGATTCCTGGACGGGCAGCCAATTTCCTGCAGCTTTCGCTTGCAGTCCCAGATCTGGTGGGTGTGGCGGGCCTTCGCCCGTGCGGACGATGTTTCTGGGGGTGGACATGCCTCCAACTCTCTAAGCCTTTAGAGCGCATCGGAATATTCTCCCAATTGACTCGCCTCCTTTCAAATAGGGTACATCCTATTATTATATCACACTTTTGCTTAAAAATCAAGAGGGACAGGATGGCGGCTTCGCTTCGCTCCGCCTAGACGTCGTCGCTAAAGCTCCTCCGTTCGAACCTGGGCTCAAATCTGCCTTTTGTCATAAAAATAAAATAAGACCTTAGAGGTCTTCTTTTATTTTTATGGCGGAAGGGACAGGATATTCATCCGCGCCCCTCCCTCAGGAAAACAAAATAAGAGAGCAAGCTCTCTTCTTTCGTTTTCTTGGCGGAAGGGACAGGATTCGAACCTGCGAAGCTATTAACTTGCTGGTTTTCAAGACCAGTGCCATCAACCACTCGGCCACCCTTCCATATATTATTATAGCATAAAAAGCGCTTCTGTAAAAGCCATTATTTTAAGGGGTGATCGTCTTGTAAAACAGAGGGAAATCCAGTATAATCAAAATGCGCTTTGAACGCAAATTTTTTCGCAGGAGGTACATTATATGGGGTAGTTAAGCTCATTCAAGAGGAGTCAACCGAGGTTGCTCGCGAAGGGAAAAAGTTTCCGCTTTGGTTCCTTAATGCGACTTACGACGTTAGCGAGTATGGAGATTCTGAAATGCTCAAAAAAAGCATTCCACACCGCGTCGAAAACCCCAACCCTACATGGGTAAAACACCAATACGGCCTCGGCTAAAAAAATTGGGCGACCTGTTAAGGTCGCCCGCTTTTTTATTCTGCGTTTGTGTGGACTGCCACCACGTCATCAAGATCATCTACAGCGTCGAGCAATTTTTCAAGTTTTTCGGCATTTTCGCCATCTACTGGGATGTAATTATTTGGTACATAAGAAAGCTCAGCAGAAGTAATGGTGAGACCAGCTTCAATCAAAGCGGCACGCACTTTCATCAAATCGGAAGCGGCAGTGTAAATTTCGATACCGTCTTCCTCTTCGGAAGCGTCTTCGGCGCCAGCTTCGAGCGCGGCCATGAGGGCATCTTCGCCTTTTTCAGAAATCATAATCACGCCCTTGCGGGTGAACTGGAACATCACTGAGCCCGGATCGGCCATGCGGCCGCCGTTTTTGTCGAGGGTATGGCGAACCTCTGGCATGGTGCGGTTTTTGTTGTCGGTGGCAATTTCGATAATGATGCCAACGCCGCCTGGGCCGTAGGCTTCATAGACTTCTTCAATGAGAGCCGCGGCAGATTTATCGGCGACGCGAGCAATGGCGCGTTCGATGTTAGCCTTTGGCATGTTGGCGAGGCGAGCTTTTTCAAGCACCATCGCGAGCGAAGGGTTCATGTTTGGATCGGTACCGCCACGAGCAGCAATCGCGATCTGGTTACCGATTTTCGTGAAAAGTGCGCCGCGTTTGGCGTCTACTACTGCTTTTTGGCGTTTGGTGGTTGCCCACTTACTGTGTCCTGACATGTTTTCTCCAGTTAATTTTGTCTAATTTTACCATCTTTATCTGTTTTTGTCTAATCCAAAGTAGGTAAAACAGAATCGGTATATATAATAATAGTATTTTTAAGTCTCTCGGCGGAATTTCAATCAAAAACATACGCTGCTCACCAAAGAAGTTAATCACAGCGATATGAAACTTAAGACAAAACTCCGCAGCCGTATTAATAATAGGAAGCCCCAGTACGCCGGCCGCAAAAGTAACGCCCATTACGTATGGCAAAGTAGGCAAAACTATTAAATTAGCGGCAAACGCAATCAAAGACAAACTGCCAAAATGATAGAGCGAAATTGGTGCCGTCATTAGAGTGGCGGCAGCTGTAGCAAGTATGGTTTTTCCAAGAAGGCCGGGCCCGTCACGACCAAAATAATAGCGTGAAAGAATCGGCCCCACAATCATTATTCCACCAAAAGAAGCAAACGAGAGCTGCCAGCCAATATTAGTCAAAAAACCTGGGTTGATGAGAAGGGTGATCGTCGCCGCGATGAGAATAATCCGCCACGGCGCAAATTTGCGACCACTATACCAGGCCACAAGCGACAAAATAGACACCAGCCCAGCGCGTAGGATTGATGGCGAAAATCCAACAATTGCCATGAATCCAAAAATAAAAACTAGGGCAAAAACTAGGCCAGCCCGACGCGAAATTTTGCCGAATAATTTGCGAGCGGCATCAATGAGAATCGAAAGATGCGTGCCGGAGGCAACAACCACGTGCGTGAGCCCAGCCACGCGCAGGCTCTCGATAAAATCTTTTGCCAGGTTGTCTTTAACGCCAAGCAGGTACGCCGTGCCGAGACTGGCCTCTTCAATTGGTAAGGCACTCTTAACCCTTTCTGCAAACCAATCGCGAGTAATCACGGCGGCATCTAGCTCAAGCGACACGCCTGCTCCTCCGGCTCGAGCAACGCCTATTATTACACCGACCGCAAAAACCGCAAACAAAAACGGCACATTAGGGCGAAAAAGTCCGCAGAAAAATATAACAGCCCCAGCAATTATCCAATAGGCCAAGCCAAAAATCTGCTGGTCGTGAAATATGAGTGCTGCAATTATTATTCCCACCACAATTCCGCCACACAGCGCCACAAAAAGATACGATTGATGAAAAACCCTCCACATTCCACACCACAAATACTATGAGAGGGCAAAATTTGCAACCACCCCCGCAAAAACTAAGCATAAAATTAATCGCAAATAATAAAGCATATGCTATAATATTATTATGCTTAAGGTCATCAAACGATCTGTTCCAGTGGTGGCAACTCTTGCTGTTTTGATTTTGGGCGCCATCTGCGATCGCGCCTCGTCTGCTATGCAGCAAAAATCCGACTTCGTCGTTCGCGTCAACAACAGCCTCTCTCTTATTGTGCCAAAGCAAGACATCTTACTGATGCTTAATCCAAACAATAGTGTGCTCGTAAGTGATAGCGTAAATGTTGAAGTCCGCACGAACAACAAGAATGGTGCCACCGTGTTTGTGTCCACCAACAAAAATTCGGGAAAAGCAAATGCTACATATTCTTCTGGTTACGAAAACGCAACGGCTTTGGTTGGGCGCAGCACAAAGAAAACGATTCAGACCATTTCGGGCAACTTTAATACAAGCATGCCAGAAGGCGGTTTTTCGGCGGAGTTTTTCCCGAAGGGCTATTGGGGCGTCTCAGCTGATGGCGAACATTACGTCAGTGTCGGGGAAAAAAGAAACCCTACCGAATTATACTCCGTAGAAATGTCTGGCCAGAGCGATAAGCGGGAAGTTTTTGTTGGCGCTAGGGCCAGCGATGATCTCCTGAGCGACTACTACGAAAACACAATTGTGTTTACCGCAGTCGCAACATATTCTCCAAAAACCGTTAAAGACATCGTGTTTATGCAAGAAATCGATGACGAGGTTGCTGATTCTATGATGACGAATGCCCAATACCAACTGCGCGATATGCGCGATAACAAAAAATACTGGGTAGCCAAACTTGCCGATGGCAATATTTGGATGACGCAAAACCTCGATCTCGAGCTTTCCACAATCGCGACACTTACTCCGAAAGATACAGATATATCAGCAGACTGGACTCCTACAAGAGGAACTATAGAAGCGACGCAATCTACCAACGATAACTGGGAAAACAATGGAACCACGCCATATTCGTATGGTGCGATTAATAAGGATAGCCGTACGGAAGTTCTTGGGTATATCAACAGCCCAACCACTCCAGACATTGTAGAAGGAAGATATGCTTTCCCATTTGGCACATATAAAACGCAAGAAGAATGTGCGGCCAGCGTATCCAACAGTGACTATTGTGAGCACTACAACGTAGGTAAATACTATAACTGGGCAGCAACAATTGCAACGAATGATGCGTCTGCTATTGCCAATACCGGCGAAACTACTACGGTTGAGCAAAGTATATGTCCAGCCAAATGGCGCTTACCGACTGGTAGTTCTGGAAATTATATCAAAGGTGAATTCGCGAACCTACTAGAAAAAGCCAATGTAGCGACGAATGTCACGTCGGAATCCGGCGAGACGACCGGTTATTATACTAGCAACACTTCAAATGCCTTAGTTAGCGCGCCACTCTTCTTTACGAACGCCGGCACCAAAAGCAAAGGTCAAAATATCGAACACGCATATGGTGAATACTGGACCTCTTCAATCCATAATGAACCGAATGTTGACCGTTTTGCCTTCGATCGCCATAGCGAGTCTGGGCAGAATGAGTTAAAGACAAACTTTTACCCAAATGTCAGCAATATTAATGCCGACCTGGGCACTGGTCGGTCAATTCGCTGTGTAGCAAGGGGTATGTATACGCATGCTCTTGGCTATTATATTGGCGATAATCTCATCGGAAGACAAGAAGTCAAGAATGCTGCAGCGAACTATAATATGATATTTGATCCATCAAAATATACATCGGGAACCAATACTATCATTGGTGAGAAAAGTTACATTGGGGGCTGGGCCTATCATTGTCCGTCAAACGATTCTTATGCATCAGACATGGAATATAGCATTGTGCCAGGCGAATACATCAGTGTTGGCAGCACCGAATGTAAAGCTAAAGCAACGGCATTAGAAGGTCAAAGAGTAGATTTTTATGGCAACGGCGGCACATTCGATGATTCGTCAGATGATAATGTAGTAATTCTGTCTAAAGCTCAGCGGAATATTGGGAGCCTATCATATGGCGATTATAATACTAGAAAATCTAACAGCTACGAGAATGGATACTACGGTGGCAAAGATATTGTAACGTTAGATTTTGGGGATTCTAAGTATGTTGATGTGACGCTCAAGTACGGCCTTTATCGTTCACAAGATAAGCTGTGCATTATCAGTGGTTACTACTGGGAAAATCCTGATCGCTACTATGATACCGAGCCTCAATGCACATATAGCTATTCTGGTCGGGTAAGCACCAGAACGACATCGTTCAGGATAAATAGTAATATCATCACTATATACTTCAAATCATCTTATAGCTATGATTACTTTGGCTATTGGGCAGACTTCAGCCCGGAAAACGGACTTAGCCATGCTATCCGGGCTGGCAGCGTTAAGATCCCAAGTCGTGCGGGTTATAAATTCCTCGGCTGGTCCACCGACCAATACGCCACCTCGGCTGACTTCGAATTTGACCCAGGAAACAACACCTATTCAGACGACCTAAAACTCTATGCCGTGTGGGGAGAAGATGTGCCGGATGCTCATAGCCTCATTGTTTCTGCCGATAAAAATGTCACCGGCATGACTATCAAGCAAGGAAGTATGTCTGGATCTACCATCACTGGCGACAGGCACGGCAGCATGTTTGTATTCTCTGGTCTCGCCGAGGGCGCAAATTATTATCTGGTGCCAGAATTTGCCAGCGGCTTTGAATTCGATAATTGGCGCAGAGTTGACTCAGTAAATGGCGCTTCACTCAGCGCGACCGATAACCAAAATGCTTACTTCACCATTGGTGAGGGCGATAGCGCAGTAATTCTTACGAGCAAGAGAGGGCTTCTCTCTATACAAAACTTCGACTGTAACTCTCTTTCAAATGTTGGCGATACAGCTGAGCTTGTGGACGTGCGCGACGGATCAGCATACACTGTGAAAAAACTCTCAGATGGCAAGTGCTGGATGATGAATAATCTTCGCCTTGATTTCTCGAAGCTCAAAGAAGATATTACGGCTCTAAATACTAACAACCCAACCCCAGTATTTGCCGAAATCGTTAATACTAGACCAGGACAAACTAGCTTCTGGTGTACAACGAGCGACTCTGATTGTGTTGATAAAGTTAAATACAGCACGGCGAACATTGGCGATATGACAACCGATTCTTATGGTCATAATTATGATGAATACGGTGTCTATTATAACTGGCATACAGTTACCGCGGGTCACGGCCTTTCTAGCAGTGGGGCGGGCTTCGTTGCTGATGGAGATATCTGTCCATCTGGCTGGCACCTACCAGCGTACAACGAACTTGCAGCCTTTGGCAACATGACTCAAACCGAATACGGCAACAACGGTGGCACGGCATCTCGTGATTATTGGACCGGCACGCAAGGCTATCTGTATAGTGGGTATGTTTATAGCGGCTCAATCAACCGTGGAAATAGCGATGGATATTATTGGACATCAAGTATTAATAATGATTATCCAGAGAGGGTATCTGTGCTCTATATCGCAAATAGCTATTACGTTGGAGTACGAAAGTCTGATTTTGATAAGTCCTATGGCGCTACAGCAAGATGTGTAGCAAACCAGACCATCAATATTTCCTATAGACTGAACGGTGGTGATGGTGAAATCAATTCTCAGCTTCGTATAGCGAAAGGCGATTCGGTTACACTAGACTATCGTGTTCCGCGCCGTTACGGCTACGCGTTCACGGGCTGGAATACTTCATATGACGGCTCTGGTGTTGCATATCAACCAGACCAAACAATTACCGCTCCAAATGAAGACCTCGTACTCTATGCTCAATGGGTTGCTCCAAGCGGCACTATGCAAGGGTTTGATTGTAGTACTCTAAAAAGCGGCGAGGTTGTTGCGCTTAGAGACACTCGTGATGATTCGATCTATCCGGTCGCCAAGCTAGCCGATGGGAAGTGTTGGACGACCGAAAATCTACGCCTAGATTTCCATAATCTAAAGGAAGACATTTCCGCGAGCAACACCAATAACCCAAGTGCCGCCTTCATGACCACCGTAAATGCAAGGCCGGCCAGCACTACTACCGAATGGTGTAATAGCTACTACTCTAGCGACTGTGTTGACCAAGTATTATATGACGCCAGTCCACTAGGCAACTTTGAATTCGATCAGAAAGGAAATACGTACGACCGCTACGGTGTCCACTATAACTGGCACGCCGCTACGGCAGGATACGGAAAGGTCAGCTCGCACAACATTGTTACTCCTGGCGATATTTGCCCGGCAGGGTGGCATCTACCTACCGGCGATATCGGGGCCACTAACGGTGAAATTACAGCATTAAAAAATCTCGTCGGCGTAGATAAAATGAAAACCTTCCCAGTAAACTTTATAGGATCTGGTTTAAGAGCAAACAGCAACTCCGTGGTAGGAACTGATGGTAGGGGCGGATATTATTGGACCTCATCGGCCCTTGGAGATTGTTGCTCATATGACGCAGAATTCTCAATCGACTACGATGATTATACATTTACATTCCGCGTGAGCAATACCTTTAAAACTTGGGGTGGCGCGGTCCGCTGCGTCAAAAACTAGCACCGGCGACACCCCTCTCTGTGATATAATACACCCAGGCACCCATAGCTCAACTGGATAGAGCGTCAGCTTCCGGAGCTGAAGGTTAGAGGTTCGAGCCCTCCTGGGTGTACCAGTGTTCATGCCTCCGTAGCTCAGTGGATTAGAGCATCTGTCTTCGGAACAGAGGGTCGTAGGTTCGAGTCCTATCGGAGGTACCATTTTTTTGAAGAGTTTTCGGTACGGACTCGAGCAATCGAACAAAAAATAATCCCTCGCGGGATTATTTTTAGCGACCGTTTTTCAAAATTGGGTGTTTGCGCTTGTCGCTGTGCTTGTGATTATTGTTGCGGTTTTGTTTTGCAACAGGTTTCAAAGTAATTTTTCTTGCCATGCGAGAATTATACCATATTTAGACAAATGCACAAGTGATGAAGCTACCAAAATCTTAATGCTTATGCTATAATCCAAATTATGAACGAGGAAGAGCTTCAAAGAAAGCGCCGCGAAAACGAAGAACAGGCCACCGCAAGCCGGGCTCGGATTTTGGGCATTCACTATCTCGACACAAGAGATTTCGAAAATGATCTCCCACTTGTTGAGGGTGTGCTTTCTGTCAGTGAAATGCGGAATGGCTTCATTATTCCTCTGCAAAAAGGCGAGGGCGAAAACGAGTATCAGTTTATCGTTACCAGCCAAACCCCACGCACGCTTATCCAAAAAATGACCAAAGAATACACCGACAACGGTGAGCGCATTCGCTTTTTCTTAGTTTCAAACTCAGCCTTCAAGGCTTTTATGCTGCGTCACGACCCGCCAATTGTGCGGCATTATGACGACATCAAGATTGCCGCCGAGGGCGACTCTGAAACCTTCGATTCAGTTTCAAACACGCTCAACAGTGTTTCCACCGAAGAAGTTTTTGACTTTCTCCTAGACCAAGCCGACAAACTTGGCGCTTCTGACATCCACATCGAAAACATGCGCGGCGGCATTCGTATCCGTATGCGCGTAGACGGCATTATGCACGCTGTGGCCAATATCGACAAGGATCGTTACCGTATCTTAATGGGTGAACTCAGCTCGCGCGCCAACGTGTCCACGGCCTCCAACAAACCACAATCTGGCCACATGCAAAAGGAAATCACGCGTGATGGCGCAACTCATATTTTAAATATCCGCGTCGAAACCGTGCCAACCATGTATGGCCAAGATGCCGTGATGCGCCTGTTCAACTTTGATGAATCCTTATTGAATCTCGACTTGCTTGGCTTATCAGATGATGAACTCGCTGAGATTAGAAAAGTCGTTTCGCGCCCTCATGGCCTCGTTTTAATTGTTGGCCCAACGGGCTCCGGTAAATCCACCACGCTCTACTCAATGCTTAATGCGCTAAATGATACTAGTAGAAAAATCATTACCCTAGAGGACCCGATTGAATATAGCATTACCGGCATCGAGCAGATTCCAATCGATACTAATAACGGCGGCTCTTTTGCTGCTGGTTTGCGCTCGGTGTTGCGTCTCGATCCAGACGTTGTGATGGTGGGTGAAATTCGTGATACCGACACAGCGCGCACCGCAATTCAAACTTCGATTACGGGCCACTTAGTACTGAGCTCGTTCCATGCCTCGTCTGCTTCTGCCGCCTTCTCGCGCATGATTGATCTCATCGGCATCAACCCGATTTTTGCCACATCGATTCGCCTCGTGATGGCACAGCGCCTAGTTCGCAAATTAGCAAGTAGTAAGGCTGCACGCCCGGCAACCGCCGAGGAAGCCGATTATATCAGAAAGGCATTAGATGGCGTCCCAATGAAAGCGCTAGAAGGTGTCAACTTGAACGAGATTACCTTGTATGATCCGGTTAAAACCGCCGAAGAACCATTTGGCTTTTCTGGGCGTACTATTCTTATGGAACAACTTGTTGTCACCGACGAAATCCAAGCCTTCATTCGTGGAAGCGTCAAAGACACTAATGCCAAAGCTATCGAAGAAACCGCTAAGAAAAACGGCATGTTGACGCTCGAACAAAAAGGAATTATCGCCGCGCTCAAAGGCGTTACTACGCTCGAAGAGGTAATGCGCGTTATATAATATGCTATAATCATCGTATGAGTGAAAAAGTTATTTCAGATTACAACGGTTACGATTACAAAAAAATCTTCTGGGAAGATGCCGACCGTGAATACGAAGACCTCGCCGACCGCATGGCCATTCGTAAACTACTTCCAAAACGCATGGAGAAATTTGCCGACATTGGCGGTGGTTATGGTCGTCTCGCTAACGAATATTTGAAGCATGCTAAAACCCCCATCATTTTCGATTATTCAAAAACCGAATTAAAACAAGCTAAAGAAACCTTTGGCGACAAAGTCGAAACGCGTTCCGGTGATATTTATGAGCTACCATTTAAAGATGCTGAGCTTGACGGCTTAATGATGATTCGTGTTACTCACCACCTTAAAGATATGCCAAAAGCCATCAACGAGCTTTATCGCGTTTTGAAGCCAGGCGGTATGGCAATTATCGAAGTTGCCAACAAGCGCACGCTGCCAAAGATTGCTCGTTTTGTGTTCCGCCGCTCCAAAGTTAATCCTTTTGACAAAAAACCAGCCAACTACACCGAAATTTCCAAAGACGGCTTTTATAACTACCATCCGAAATATGTCGAAAACATCTTTAAGGAAACTGGCTTTAAAACTGAAAAAATCCTTTCAGTTTCAAACTTCAGAAGCCGTGCCCTAAAAAAGATTTTCAAAACCAAAAATCTTGTCAAAATGGAAAACGTCGCCCAAAAAACCTTGGCGCCAATTCGTTTTGCACCATCCATCTACTACAAGTTGAGAAAACCTGAAGAATAAGATATAATTATAAACGGCTGGGGCCATCGTTCAACGGATAGGACATACCCCCTCTAAGGGTACAATGCTGGTTCGATTCCAACTGGCCCTGCCACAGGTTTTTTGTAGGTGGAAATGAAAAAACAGCAAGAACAAACTAACGTCGGTTCAAAAAAGTCAGAGATTTTTCTGACAATTTTTTTGGCCTTTGTCATTGTTGCTAGCCTTGCCGTTGCGGCTTATTTTGCCCTCAAACCAAGTTTTAATACGCTTGGGTTTAAAGAATCGCTCTATATTGATTACGATTCAATATATCAAAACGATTTTGGCACCGTTTGCTTTGGCAATATTTTTAATTGTGAAGTCTTAACTCCAGAAAACGATAGCCCGAGTATCGACACCAAAACACTCGGAGAACACGAGATTAGGTTTAAATTCAAACGCGGCGAGAAGGAAATCGAATTATTGCAAACCGTTTTCGTAGTAGATAAGACCGCGCCGATAATCACAGTTGAAACGGAAAATGCCACTGTGTGCCCAGACGGCAAAATAGCAAATCTCGGCCTCAAAGTTGAGGATAATTATGACGGAGAGTTAAGCAGCAAGGCAATCATCGACTATCAAGAAGAAAATCAAAGGGTAGTTATCAATGCGGAGGATAGTAACGGCAATCTTGCGTCCTATACCATGCCAGCCAAGTCGGGTGATGATGAACCGCCAGTGATTACGCTGAATGGCGAAGAGTATGTTTCGATTTATCAAAACGGTTGGTATAGTGATGCTGGTGCTTCCGTGCGTGACAACTGTGACGAAGTGGAGTTAAAAACTGTCGGGCAAGTTAATGCGGACAAAGTTGGCACCTATGAAATAACGTATTCTGCAGCCGATAATTCTGGTAACGCAGCAAGCGCTAAACGCACGGTCGAGGTTAAGCAGCCGCCGCGCGCGAGTGGCACGATTTACTTAACATTTGACGATGGTCCGAGCGTGCATACGCCACGACTCCTGGATATTTTAAAAAAGTATAATGTGAAAGCGACATTCTTTGTTACCGGCAGTGGCGACGACAGCACGATTCTGCGCGAATATAACGAGGGCCACACGGTTGCTTTGCATACTTTTACGCATGCATACAGTTATGTTTACCAAAACGAAGACAATTATTTCGAAGATTTGTACCGTATTCAAAATCGTGTCAAAAATATTATTGGCGTCGCGCCAACCCTAATTCGCTTTCCGGGTGGAAGCTCGAATACGGTAAGTGCAAGCTATGACGGCGGACAAAAAATCATGTCGAAACTCGTCAATTCAGTTAAAGCGCGCGGATTTACGTATTTTGACTGGAATGTTTCTTCCGGTGATGCTGGTGGCGCCACAACGGCAGACGCAGTGTTTCGCAACGTTACAAACGCACTTAAGAATGGTGGTTCGTCGGTGGTGCTGCAGCACGATACCAAAGGTTTTTCGGTTGATGCCGTAGAACGCATCATTCAATATGCAAAGAATCGTGGTTATATTTTTGCACCGCTCACCGCAGGTTCCTTTGCGGCGCATCATGGCGTCAACAACTAGATTGAAATTATGCTTGCATAATATTCGAGGCTTTGCTAAACTTAAAAAGTCGCTCGTAAAAGTTTTCCTACTAGATCGGTGGTTGATCTTATTCCGGTGGTGGGTCGGTCGTTAGAGTGACAAATAATTAAGGAGAAAAGTTGATACATGCGTATCAAACGACAAAAGCGTTCTTCGGAGCGTCAAGAGTCAAAAATTCCCCCTGCCGCTTGGCAAGAATTTATTGAAATCTAAGTGGCAAAAAAATTTCCCCGCAAAGGGGAATATTTTTTTGTTATTGATTGACGTGAGCCAGTTTTGTGTCGATTATCTTAGTCATTAAATCAATAAAGTCGGTGTCGTTATCCCATGAAACGACCTCGCCATCGATTACGACGTAACCGGCCTCTGTGCGATTGATAATCTGGCCATCAATATAAAATGATGGAGTGCCGGTAATTTCGCTTAGGCGGCGGCCAATGCCAGCATCAAAGCTGAGGCGCTTTGAGACTTCATTGCTTTTGACGTCGTTTTTGAATTTTTCTAGATCACCTTGGCTTTCGGATGCTTCAACGAAGTACCTTTCAAATAATTTTGAGCGTTCGGATTGCGAAGCGTATTCCCATTCGGCTTGGTTTGCGAAGAGAAGGTCGGCGTATTGTTTCCAATAACCTTGAAGGCTCGCGGCCTCGGCTGATGAGGCAGCGGCGGTAGCGTTTTGGTGGTAAGAAAGCAGGAAGTTGCGATAAACCACGGCCAACTTACCATCGTATTTGTCAACTAAATCGTTTACGCGGTTGTTAAAAACTGCACAAACTGAACATTGGTAATCGGCGTATTCGAAAATCACTACTGGTGCATCGGCAGAGCCTTTAACATGGTCGCCAATATTACCATTGTCTTTGGTTGGGCCGATAATTGAGTTAAAATCATAATCCGCGTAGTTTGTAATATTTGAATTGCCATCCATGATGAACTTAGCAATAACAACAACAAGAACGACAGCGAAGACACCTAAAACAATCTTGATAACTTTATTCATAACACTCCTTTTTTGATATAATCATTATAACATGTTCAATCGTTTTATGAGAAAGTTGGTGGCCTGGCTCGATCCGAAGTTCGACAAGTATCGCAAGAAGGCGCCTAAGTTTGCTCCGAAAACTCTCGAAGAATTTGTTGATGTTTTGCGTCGCACGCCAAAGGATGTCTTAAGTGATAGCGATCGCAATAAAATTGCTGCCGTCATGAGCTTTGATAGTAAAAAAGTTAAAGACGTCATGATTGCAAAAGCCGACATGGTTTTTGTGCACGACAAAGATTTTCTTGGGCCCTTGATGCTCGATAAGCTTTATAAATCCGGCTTTACACATTTTCCAGTAGTGGATAGCAAAGAGCACGTAGTGGGCATTATCCACACGGAGGCTTTGAATGCGCTCGAAATCAAAAAAACCGACCGCGCCAGTAAGTATATGGTTAAAGAAACGGCTTACTTACATCAAGACGATACCCTCAAATTTGTGGTCGAAGAAATTGATCGCACTAGTAGCTTTTATTTCCTCGTTTTAAATGAAAAAGAAGAACTAGCCGGCTTTTTGACCGTCGACACTTTGCTCCGTTACCTTCTCGGGTAAAATGTGGTATAATATATCACATGAGAATTCTAACCAACGAACTAAAAAACTATCTTGGCCAAACTGTTACTGTATCTGGTTGGGTAAATTCGCGCCGCGATCACGGTGGATTGATTTTTATTGATCTTCGCGACCACAAGGGAATTATCCAGCTGGTTGTGACTCCAGAAAATACCGAAGCCTTTGTGCTTGCCGAGACCGTGCGCGATGAATATGTTCTTACCGCTACCGGCACCATGCGCGAACGTGATCCAGAACTCAAAAACCCAAACATCGCCACCGGTGATATTGAGCTCGTCGTTTCTGAACTTAAACTTTTGAACAAATCTGAACCATTGCCAGTTAATACTCATGACGATGGCGAAAAATCCGGCGAGGAACTCCGTCTTAAATATCGTTACCTCGATCTTCGCCGCCCTTCTATGCAAAACATTTTGAAAGAACGTTCGCGCTACTATAGGTTTTTGCGTGAATTCATGTATGATCACGATTTTACCGAGGTCACTACGCCAATTTTAGCTAACTCTTCGCCAGAAGGTGCTCGCGACTTCCTTATCCCATCACGCCTTCACCCTGGCAAATTCTACGCGTTGCCACAAGCTCCACAACAGTTCAAACAGCTTTTGATGGTAGGTGGTGTGCCACGTTACTTCCAAATCGCTCCATGTTTCCGCGATGAAGACCCACGTGCCGACCGTTTGTATGGCGACTTTTACCAGCTCGACCTAGAGATGGCTTTTGTCGACAACGGCGAAACTATCCGCACTACAATGGAACCGCTTATTAAATCCCTCGTTACTGATTTCGCTGGCAAGAAACTCCTTTATGAAGATATTCCACGCATTCCTTTCAAAGAAGCTATGGAGAAATACGGTGTTGATAAGCCAGACCTTCGCTATGGCATGGAGATGATTGAGCTTACCGACGTTTTTGCAAATACTGAATTCAAAGTTTTCAAAGCCCCATGCGTCAAAGCCCTCTGTGTTAAAGGCGGCGCTAGCCTCAGCCGTTCTCAAATCGACGAATTCACCGAGCAAGCCAAAAAACTTGGCGCCGGTGGTTTAGCCTATATATTATATAGTGACGGCGAAGCCAAATCCCCAATTCTTAAATTCATGACTGAAGAGGAAATCGCTGGCGTAAAAGAACGCACCGGCGCTGAAGATGGCGACGCTGTATTCTTTGGCGCAGACGAACGCCCACTCGTAAACAAGGTCTTAGGCCAACTTCGCATCGCCTTTGCCGACCACTTTGGCCTCAAAGATCCAAACGTCGTCGCCCTTTGTTGGATTGTGGATTTTCCATTCTACGAATGGGACGACAAGCGTAAAAAACTCGACTTTGGCCACAACCCATTTAGTATGCCAAAAGGTGGCATCGCTGCCCTAGAAGAAGCCAAAACCGACGAAGACAAACTTGCTATCGTTGCCGACCAATTCGATATGGTGATGAACGGTTACGAAATTTGCTCCGGCGCCGTCCGTAACTACAACCCAGAAATCATGTACAAAGTCTTTAATATCCTTGGCTACAACAAGGAATACGTTGAAGCTCGCTTCTCTGGCATGCTTAACGCCTTCAAGTTCGGCGCCCCTCCGCACGCTGGTTGCGCCTTTGGTATTGAACGTATCTTTATGGTGCTCGAAGACACCGAAAACATTCGCGACATCGTGGCCTTCCCAAAGAACGGTAACGGTGTAGATCTCATGATGGATTCTCCTTCAAACGTCGATCAAGTTCAACTCGAGGAATCTCATATCGCAGTTATCCCAGAAGAGGATTAAAAATAATAAATAGGGTGGCAATGAAAAAACACGAAATCAAAAAATGGCTCAAAAAGCTTCGCCCGCTTAAAAACTGGCAATTGTTTTTGATTCTCGTGCCACTTCTTTTTATAAGCGTAGAACTGTTGCGCCGTGACCATATTAAAATGGTGGAGCTCCGTGACGCCGTGCTCGCGGCAGATGAATCGGAAAATGTTGCCGAAATCACCGAAAAAATTGAAGCCCTAAGAGACTTCACTTTCTCGAACGTCGTCATTAACGTAATAGAAGAAAATGGCAACAGTCATATTACCTTTGGCACCGGCCCATTTTATCTAGAACATCTCTATATCCGTGCGGCCCTAACGGCGCTCTCCGAAGCTGAAAACAGTTTCGATTCGGACAGTAACCCAAACGGCAATATATATAGTGCCGCCTCAGAGGTTTGCCAGCCGCAGGCTGTGCGCAATGGTTGGGCCTGGAATAATCCAAACTTCGTTAATTGTATGATTAGCGAAATATCTAAGTATCCGAGCATGGATGAAGAAATTAAAGATAATTTAATCGCTAAGATCCCATCCACCGAACTTTATCGCTATAATTTTGCATCGCCAATCTGGGCGCCAACACTGACAGGGTTCGTTCTCTTACTTGATCTAATCATTACTGTTGTAATTTTTATACGGATTATTATTTGGGTTTTTCTCAAAATTGCCATTCGCTTTATGTAAGCATTACCTCTATAAATCGGGGTTTCTGTCGGGTTAAAGCCCTATTTTATCCCAAAATACCCCTTGACATATACTCCTCGGGGTCATAAGATAAGAGTATATTAACTTAAGGAGGAAAGCTTAAATGGCTTACGAACATACTAATGGCAAGGGAGTTAAGTACTTCTTGCACAAATCAGAAGTTACTCTTCGCGGTGGCAAACCTCAAACTATCTAT
>JAEEGL016825147.1_pt1 | contig 21214 bp, 23 predicted proteins | sample 9134231 | NCBI WGS metagenome assembly JAEEGL01 (sample SAMN16246548, study PRJNA631951) | gut metagenome | biome: gut microbiome; feature: rumen; material: fiber-attached | host: Bos | place: Iran: Karaj | collected 2018-10 | reverse complement strand
CTGCGCAAGTTCCTCCGCTACTTTGTGCCCGTGCCCGCCCGCCAGGTTCCACCCACCTCACTGCTGCGCGAGTTCTCTGGCGGTTCGTCGTTCAAGTACTGACAAATGCAAAACGAAACATTCATCGAAGAACATCTTGAGCACCATGGTGTGAGGCCCACCGCCATGCGCCTGTTGGTCATGCGCGAGCTCATGCAGGCCTATCGACCGCTTTCGCTCCGTGAACTGGAGGACCGCATGCCCACTGCCGAACGCAGCACCATATTCCGCACGCTCACGCTTCTCCTCGACCACCATCTCGTGCACCCCATCGAGGATGGCAGCGGTGCCTTGCGCTACGAGGCTTGCGAGAGCGACGACCACCACACACATGACGACCAGCACACCCACTTCTATTGCGAACAGTGCCATCGCACCTTCTGTTTCCGCAATACAAAGATTCCACAGGTTGCACTGCCCGAGGGCTTTCGCATGTCTTCCATCAACTACATGCTGAAGGGCCTGTGTCCAGAATGTGCCGCCAAAAGCCAATAAGCCCGTGCACACTATCAAGGTCGACCAACAGCTGCCTGCATAGAAAGTAGACTAAATAATGATATAAAAAGAGCCGCCTGCTTCAATGCAAGCGGCTCTTTTATTGGTGCCCGGAACGGGACTCGAACCCGTACGGCCGTTAGGCCAAGGGATTTTAAGTCCCTCGTGTCTACCAATTCCACCATCTGGGCATCAATTCGGGTGCAAAGATAGTGCAAATAGAGTGAAAAAACAAATCTTATTTGATTTTTTCCCAGATGCAGCCCATCTTCGGGCTATTACAGACCAAAGATACGAATTAAATGAAAAATGAAAAATGAAAAATTCTTTCTATTGTCGTGAAATCTCTCTGTTGCTATCGATTATCGACAGAGATGGTGTTGTTGCCGTAATACACGCGATAGCGGTAAAGCGGTTTGCCGGCATCTCCCTGATTCACTTGACCAACATTGTTCAGGTTGTAGGTGCGCCTGCAACGGGAGCAGTAGGCATAGCCGCCCTCTTGCAAGGCGAGCCGTGGGGTGGTGTTGCGCTCTTCGTAGCAGTTGCGGCAAGCAAGGTCGAAGCATGTGACCACTGGGTGGTCTGCACCCAGCTCGGGGGTGTTGGGCAGTCCCACGATAAGTCCGCTCAGCCCAAGGTACATCCCATGGTACATTACATCTGCCGTAATGTTTATGATGCCAGGGGCGCCTGTGGGCTTGGAAACGAGCACTTGGTTGTTTTGGGCTTTAATGGTGCACCACTCCCCCATTGAATTGCACGAGGTGTAGAGTTGCGAGATGCTGTTGACTGGGGTGAAGAGGAAGTGGGCTGGCAAGGAACAATACTTGTCGCTCACCACATTATCGCCACAAGAGGTGGCTAAAACGGATATGAAAAAATGAAAAGCAAAAAGTAATATACGTTTCAACGAAATCTGTTATAAAATGCTTAAACTCCTTTTTTAACTCCCTTCTATCTCCTTCTATCTCCTTCTAACTCCTTCTAACTCCCCCTTAATATGGCAGCATGGCCAACATGTCGGCAAAGCGCTCCACACCGTCTTTCAACTTGCCTTTGAGCATCTGCTTGAGGAAGAAGTTGAGGTCGGCCCCCAGGGTCACCTTCATGGCACACTGGTCTTCGCCATTTGGCAACAATTGAATCCAGAGATTGGCAGCCACGGGAGAGTTTTCTGTAGCGAACTTTACCAATTTGGGGTCTTCGCGCTCCACAATGCGCAATGACAATGAGCCCACGGGGCCTGCGTCGGTAGTCACGGAGTCGCGGTCGAACTGCAACTTCTGGACAATCTCGCGCAATCGCGCCAACTGTTCGTCGTTGACCTTGTCGCCTGCCTGCTGGCGCACGACCTGCTCAAAGGCAGGATCGCTGAGTCGCTCTTGTATGGTGCTCAGGTTGTTCAGGTCGCTCAACTTGGCAAATACGTTGCCGATGGGGGCATATATCTTTTTGACAGTGCTTTCGTATTTTGTCATAGTATTTAACCCTTAAACTGTTAAACCGTTAAACTATTAAACCGTTAAACCGTTAAACCCTTAAACTTTTAAACCCTTAACCCCTTATTTATTCCAATTTGCAGGGTCCTTGCGCCAGTCGTTGAGCAGGGCAATATCTTCCTTCTTGATATAACCTATGCGCAAGGCTTCTGCCACGACGGCTTCGTAGTTGGTGAGGGTGACAAGTGTTACGTCAGCCTTCTTGAAGGCCTTCTCGGCCTCGCTGAATCCATAGGTGTAGGCTGCCACCATGCCGATGACCTCGCACCCATTCTGGCGAATGGCATCCACGGCCTTCAAACTGCTGCCACCAGTGCTGATAAGGTCTTCGATTACCACAACCTTCATTCCAGGCCTCAACTCACCTTCGATAAGGTTCTCCAGGCCGTGGTCCTTGGGTTTCGAACGAACATAAGCGAATGGCTTGCCCAAAGCATCGGCCACCAAGGCGCCTTGAGGAATGGCTCCGGTGGCCACACCTGCGATGGCGTCAACCTCAGGAAACTGCTCCATCACGATGCGTGCCGTTTCCAGTTTCACGAAAGTGCGCAGTTCGGGGTAGGAAAGTGTCTTGCGATTGTCGCAATAGAAAGGAGAATGCCAACCTGATGCCCATGTAAAAGGATTGTTGGGTTGTAGTTTGATGGCTTTAATGTTTAGCAACTTAGCTGCAAATATCTGTTCCAATGTTTTCATTTCTTTGTACTTTTTATGTTAGTCGGTGCAAAGATACGATTTTTAATCTTATAATCTTTAATTTTAAATTATATTTTCGTACCTTTGACATCGATTTCTTGACATCAAACAATTTTATACTCAAACATAAAGCTATGAAGAAAATTCTCTTTACACTGATTTGTGGACTGTTTGCCGCCATCAGTTTGTCGGCACAAAACAAGGCTGATGACATTGTAGGTACTTACAAGACCAAGCACAATGGAGTCAATTCCAAGGTGGAAGTCAGAAAAGTGGGCGACGGCTATCGTGCCCAAGTCATTTGGGTGGACAACCTGAAGAAGGAAGACGGCTCCATTCGCACGGATGACAAGAATCCCGACAAGGCAAAGCGAAACACCCCTGCCAACCAGATTGTGCTCATTGAGAAGGTGACCTTCGATGCGGAGAAAAGCGAGTGGCGCAATGGCCAAATCTATGACCCCACACGTGGAAAGTCGTTCAAAGTGCGTCTCTCGTTCAAGGATGCCAAGACCCTGAAGGTTCGTGGCTCATGGGGCCCCATCAGTGAGACTATGTATTGGACAAAGCAATGAGAGCCCAGCATTTTCTTGCAGTAGACCTGGGTGCCACCAGTGGACGCACGGTGCTGTCGTCCTTTGATGGCGAACGCGTCACGATGCGTGAGTTTACACGTTTCCGCAATCCCCAGATTCCCATATCAGGACATCTCTTTTGGGATTTGCCCCATCTTTTCAATGAAATACTCACTGCACTGAAAAAGGTGGCAGAAGAAGGCATCACGCTGACCTCGATAGGCATTGACACCTGGGGAGTGGATGTTGCTTTCTTTGGCCAAGACGGCCAGTTGCTGGGATTGCCCTACTGCTATCGCGACAGCCATACTGATGGAGCCGTGGAGCATTTCCTCAAAGAGTATATGCCAGCCCGCGAACTCTACCAGCGCACCGGCATCCAGTTTATGGCTTTCAACACGCTGTTTCAGTTGGAAACATTGAGGCGTAATGGTTGTTCGGCACTTGATGCTGCCGAGAAGATTCTCTTCATTCCAGACGCACTCACCTATATGTTAACGGGCGAGACCGTCTGCGAATACACCATTCTGAGCACCAGTCAGATGCTGAACCCCGAGACGGGTGACATTGACGAAGACTTGTTGCAGAAATTAAATCTTCAGCGCAACCTCTTCGGTCGGCTCGTTCAACCAGGCGCAACAGTAGGCAAACTCACCCCTCAGGTTCAAACAGTCACTGGGCTGGGGGCTGTTCCCGTAGTCAGCGTGGCAGGCCACGACACAGCTTCTGCCGTTGCTGCCGTTCCTGCCGAGGACGAGAACTATGCCTATCTCTCGTGCGGCACATGGTCGCTATTGGGCATCGAAAGCAAGCACGCCATTATCAATGACGAGAGTTTCCGCCACAACTTCACCAACGAAGGCGGACTGGACGGAACGACACGTTTCTTGAAAAACATCTGTGGCCTGTGGCTCTTCGAGAACTGTCGCAAAGAGTTCAAGGACATCCCCAGCGATGTGAACGAATTGAATGCCCTGTGCCATCAGTCGCAATTCGAGGGGCTCATCCAGCCCGACGACCCCTCGTTTGCACATCCCGACAGCATGACGGCTGCCATTCGGCAGTTCTGCCAACGCACTGGACAATCCGAGCCGCAAGTGCCAGCCGACTACGTGCGCTGCATCTTCCGTTCACTGGCTCTCAGATATCGCCAGATATTGGAAATACTCGGGACGATGGCAGACTTCCCTATCCGCAAGCTCCATGTCATTGGTGGTGGTTCGCTGAACAAGCACCTGATGCAATGGACGGCCGATGCCACAGGACTTCCCGTTATTGCCGGTCCCGCAGAGGGCACGGCACTGGGAAACACGTTGGTGCAAGTGCGCGCCGCTGGAGGAGTGAACACGCTCACCGACATGCGTCAAATTGTGGCCAAGAGCATAGAACTGAAGTTCTACACTCCCAATGCCACAGAAGAATGGAATAAAGCTTTTGAAAAATTCATAAAACTATAATAGAAACATGAAAGAAGAACTTATCCGCAAAGCCTATGAAGTGGCACGCGAGCGTTACGCCGAAGTGGGCGTAGACACCGAGAAAGTGTTGAAACAGCTACAGGATTTTCACCTCTCCATGCATTGCTGGCAAGCCGACGATGTCGTGGGCTTTGAGGTACAGGCTGGAAACCTGTCGGGTGGCATACAAACCACTGGAAACTATCCTGGTCGTGCCCGCAATATTGATGAACTCCGCAAGGATATTCTCAAGGCCAAGTCGCTCATTCCTGGCCAGCACCGCCTGAACTTGCATGAAATATATGGTGATTTCCAAGGTAAGATTGTGGACCGCGACGAGGTGGACGCCTCCTATTTCCAGTCGTGGATGCAGTGGGCCAAAGAGAACGACACAAACCTCGACTTCAATAGCAGCAGCTTCTCACACCCTAAGAGCGGTAGCCTCAGCCTTTCCAATCCCGACAAAGGCATTCGTAAGTTCTGGATTGAGCACACAAAGCGTTGTCGCGACATCGCTAACGCATTGGGTGAGGCACAAGGCGATCCCTGTATCATGAACTTGTGGGTGCACGATGGTCAGAAGGACCAAAGCGTCAATCACTACCTATATCGTCAGTTGCTCCGCGAGAGCCTTGACGAAATCTTCGAGAAACCACAACCCATGATGAAGGATTGCATAGAAGGTAAGGTCTTTGGCATTGGTCTGGAGAGTTTCACCGTGGGCAGCCATGACTTCTATACTGCCTATGCTGCCCAGCACAACAAGATTCTGACTATCGACACAGGACACTATCATCCCACCGAAAGTCCTGCCGACAAGGTTAGTGCCGTGCTGCAATTCGTACCCGAACTGATGCTTCACGTCAGTCGTCCCGTGCGTTGGGATAGCGACCACGTCACCCTCATGGATGATCCCACATTGGAATTGTTCCAAGAAATCGTTCGTGCCAATGCCCTCGACCGCGTGCACTATGGCCTCGACTACTTCGATGCCAGCATCAACCGCGTGGGAGCCTATGTCACAGGTAGCCGTGCTGCTCAGCGTTGCATGACCCGCGCTTTGCTTGAGCCAACCGCCAAAATTAGTCAGATGGAACTTGAAGGCAAGGGTTTCCAGGTACAGGCTCTGCTTGAAGAGTGCAAGTCACTGCCTTGGGCTGCCGTCTATGATGAGTTCTGCCTCCGCAATAATGTTCCCGTAGGACAAGACTTCATCGCCGAGGTGGAAAAATACGAACGTGAAGTAACAAGTAAAAGATAGGCCCCACCCCCTAACCCCTCCCTTTATGGAGGGGAGAAGATACAGATAAAGAATATGAATGATAATAAGATAGAGAAAGTAACTACCCCCCACCCTACAAGGGAGGGGCAGGGGGGAGGGTCCGGCTCTTTGCGCAGTACCATCGCGGTTTCACTGACCAACTACCTCGATGCAGGAGCCATTGTAGCAGGAGCCAGTGGACTAACGCTGTGGCAGAACTATCTGGGACTGTCAGAAGTACATCTGGGTTGGCTCAACTTCATCAGTGCCAATTGTCTGGGTGCCGCCATTGGAGCCATCATTGGTGGTTTCCTTGCCGACCGTTACGGGCGTAAGTTCATCTTCACCTACAACCTGCTGGTTTATATGACGGGCGTTTTGCTTGTTATGCTGGCCACAAACTTCCCCATGCTTTTCTGTGGATTTCTCGTTACAGGCATTTCCGTAGGCGTAGGTGTTCCTGCCTCGTGGACCTATATCAGCGAGAGTTCCGAAGTGAACAACCGCGGTCGCAACATCTGCATTTCGCAAATGTCGTGGGGCGTGGGACCAATGGTTATCCTCCTCCTGGGCATGTTCTTTGCCCCGGGTGGTTATCTGTTTGGTTGGGTCGAAGCCTTGGCTCATGCCATTGGTGGAGATGCGCTCAGTGAGGAAGCCCTGAACGTATTCAGTTCGCGTGTTGTTTTCTTCTCGCTCTTTGTCGTGGCCTTCATTGCCTGGAACTTGCAGCGTGGTCTCCAAGAAAGCGCTGAATTTGAAGCCAACAAGGTAGAGGGCAAGCGCGCAGGGCTGTTGGACAACATCAAAGTATTGTTTACTAATCGCATTGCCGTAAAAACAGTATGCTTCTTGGCCACCATCTACCTGACATGGAATCTTGTAGCCTCAGTGCTGGGCTTCTTCCTACCACATATCTATGAGACCGCGGGCGGAATTAGCAATGAACAAGCCAACTGGATTGCCAGCACACAATGGATGGCCTGCGTGGTGGTCACCTTCTTCCTCTCGCTTGTACTCGACCGCATCAGCCACAAGTTGGTCTATATCGTAGGCCTGCTCGTAGCCATCAGTGCCTGGGTACTCATTGTCACAATTGGTGTCAATAGCCGTGCTGTCTTGTGGGCCTTCGCCCTTTTGTGGGGAATACAGAGCGGACTCAGTGTACAGATATTCTATGCCTTGTGGGGCAGTGAGCTCTTCCCTGCCAAGTTCCGCGCAGGAGCCCAAGGTCTGATGTTCTTCGTGGTGCGTGGCCTCTCTGCTGTTTGGGGAGTTGTCTTCACCCTCATATATGGTCAAAACGGCGAGGGCTTTACCCTTGCAGCTTGGTGCATGATAGCCCTGCTCATCATCTCACTCGTTGTAGGTGTCATCGGCTGCCCCGACACGCGCGGTAAGTCGCTGGAACAGATTACCCGCGAACGTTACGGTGAAATAGATACGATTAAGTGAGCGAAAGCATAATTTTTATTTGATGTTTTCCGGACGAAAGTATCTAAGACAATAGTCAATATATCGTAATAACGACATAACGTAATAAAAAAGGATATGAAAAGTATATTAGAAGGCCGTCCCGCACTGAAGGCCGAAATAGATAAGGTAGCCGAGGTTACTGGTTATCTCTGGCAGAAGGGATGGGCTGAAAGGAATGGTGGCAATATCACGGTCAACGTGACAGAATACATGGACGACGAGTGCAAGGTTATGCCAGCCATTGCTCCCGTGGTGCAAATAGGTATGGTGTTACCACAACTCAAAGGTAAATATTTCTATTGCAAAGGTACAGGTAAACGAATGCGTGACCTCGCAAAGGCTCCCATGCAGAATGGAAGCATCGTACGCATCTGTGACGACTGTGCCTCATACGAGATTATTGCCGACGAACCTGTGGTGCCCACCTCTGAGTTGCCTACCCATCTGGCCCTACAGAATTTGCTTTTGGAAACAGGCAGTACATACAAAGCCACACTTCACACCCACCCCATCGAACTGGTGGCAATGTCACATATCAAGCGTTTCCTCAAAGGTGATGAAATGACTCGCGTGCTATGGTCGATGATCCCCGAGACACTTGCATTTGCACCTCTTGGCATTGGCATTGTTCCCTATGCTCTGCCAGGCAGTGTTTCGTTGGCAGAAGCCACGGTGGAACAGGTCAAAACCCACGACGTGGTATTGTGGGAGAAACACGGAACAGTAGCTGTTGGCACAGACATCATGGATGCCTTCGACCAAACGGATGTGCTTTGCAAAGCTGCAAACATTTACATGTGTGCCCGCGCCATGGGTTCCGAACCCGATGGAATGACCGATGAGGCCATGAAGGAGGTGCAGGATGTGTTTAACCTACCGAAAAAAAGACCTTGTTGATATGAAACGATTCGCATTCAAGATGTTCCTGAAGCCAGGCTTCGAGGAGGAATATGAGAAACGCCATGCGGCCATCTGGCCCGAACTGAAACAAATGATTAAGGACCAGGGCGTAGGCAACTACAGCATCTACTGGGACCGCGACACCAACATTCTGTTCGCATACCAGGAATGCTCGAAGGAGGGTAGTTCACAAGATACGGAGAATGTGGACCCCATCACGCAAAAGTGGTGGGACATGATGGCTGACATCATGGAGGTAAATCCTGACAATTCACCCATCACCATTCCCTTACCTGAACTCTTTCACATGGATTAAAGAATCTACTATACATGTAAAAGAGCAGCCTTATGGTTGCTCTTTTACGTAATTTTCCAAATACTATACTTTTTCGAGAGGAAACAACATATATGACGGATAATCAGCAAGAATTATTTCCCTTAGTTGACAAAGATGGCCAAGTAATAGGTTCTGCCACCCGAGGCGAATGCCATCGTGGTTCAAGGCTGCTTCATCCTGTAGTTCATCTGCATGTATTCAACTCCAAGGGTGACATATACCTTCAGCTACGGCCCAAATGGAAAGACATTCAGCCAGGAAAGTGGGACACAGCAGTTGGAGGTCACATAGCCTACGGAGAAAATCCCGAGGATGCGCTAAAGCGAGAGGTTGGTGAAGAACTAGGCATCACCGATTTTAAGGCTGAGCTTATCGACAAATATGTGTTTGAGAGCCAACGCGAACGCGAGTTGGTTTATGTACATCGTTGTATATACGATGGTGAGATACGGCCCTCCACCGAAGAATTGGATGGCGGTCGTTTCTGGACGGAACAGGAGATACGCGAAGCGATGGGAAAAGATATATTGACTCCAAATTTTGAAAGTGAATATAAAAGATGTCTCGAAGAAAGAAAACAATACGCATTGTTTTTTGACATTGACGGGACTTTAGTAAGTTTTAAAACTCACAAGATTCCAGAATCCACGATATCGGCCCTGACTCAAGCCAAGGCAAAAGGACATAAAGTTTTCATCGCCACAGGGCGTCCGCCACTCATCATTACCAATCTGGGTGCTATTGAGAATTTGATTGATGGTTATGTGACTATTAACGGAGCCTTATGCTTTGTGGGAGACAAGGTGGTCAGATGTAAGGAAATACCCAATGATACAGCACGTCTGATTACCCAAGACGCACAGGAGAAGAACTACGGACTGATTATTGTAGGCGAAAAGGACGTAGCCGTTCTTGACCCCATCAACGAAGTGGATAGAGTGTTCCGCCAAGAGATTGCAGTGGAGAATCTCACGCAAGCCAAACCTCTGGATACAGTTCTTAAACAGCGAATTCTTCAACTCACCCCATTCTTTTCGGAGGAATACGAGCGCGAACTGATGGCACGCTTTCCAGATTGTATTGCCGGCCGATGGCATCCCGCCTTTACAGACGTTACAGCACGAGGAGCAGACAAGGGTGAAGGTATTATGGCAATGGCTATTCACATGGGCCTTGACCCACAATATACAATGGCCTTTGGCGATGGTGGCAACGATTCATCCATGATAAGGAAAGCGGGCATCGGTGTAGCTATGGGGAATGCACTCGAGTCTCTGAAACAAGAGGCTGACTATATAACGACTTCCGTTGATGAAGACGGAATTCTAAATGCCTTACGTCATTTTAATTTAATATAACATGATACAGCAAATAGAAATAACACTCCGTCCAATGTCACGGGGATTTCACCTCATTACAAGGGAAGTCATTCAGCAATTGCCAGCATTGCCAAGGACAGGTATCGTGAATATCTTTTGCAAGCACACCAGTTGCGGGCTCTCCATCAATGAGAACTATGATCCCGATGTACGTGCGGACTTAGAGACAATCTACAACCGTCTTGTCCCTGAGAATCGCCCTGAATACGCTCACACGCTGGAAGGCTCAGACGATATGCCTGCCCATGCCAAATCCACGCTTTCTGGTGTTTCTATTACCATTCCCATCACAGACGGTCATCTGAACCTCGGCACATGGCAGGGTATCTACTTCAATGAATTTCGTAATTATGGTGGAACCAGAGAACTGGTAATAACGATTTTAGGCGAATAACGCCCCAATGAAAAATATAAAATAAAAGCAACTGCTACTTCTTCGCAAAAAAATCGGTCGAGGTATCCTCAACCGATTCGTGTTGTTAGGCGGAGAGAGAGGGATTGGCTTCGCCCATCCCCATTCGCTCGCCGTGGGGCCCTTGCAAACAAAGAAACTGATGCGTTGCACCTTCGTTTTCAAATTATGCTTTTTCTTAAGCGAGCTTACCAAAAAGCATAAACGAAAAACTGGTTGATTGCTCAACCAGCTTCTTTGTTTGCGGAGAGAGAGGGATTCGAACCCCCGGTACGGTTACCCGTACGCCGCATTTCGAGTGCGGTCCATTCGTCCACTCTGGCATCTCTCCTTTCAGGGCAAAGATAGGGCCTAACGACTACGATTGAGGCCAACATACCTTTTGGCTCATGCCAATTTCTTTCGGATGCCCGAATTTCGGCTGCAAAGATAGTGCAAAAAGTTGAAAGTTGAAAGTTGAAAGTTGAAAAATTTACCATTGACTATAATTTTGCCCTACAAGGACGCGTTAATTATATATAATATGTATATTTGTACGTACATAATAAAAGATAAAAGAGAGAAGAATAAATATTTGACATGAAAGGTATCGTATTGGCGGGCGGCAGCGGCACACGCCTCTATCCCATTACAAAGGGGGTATCGAAACAGATGCTCCCCATTTATGACAAACCGATGATATATTACCCCATCTCGGTATTGATGACAGCAGGCATTCGTGAGATACTTATTATCAGCACTCCTCACGATTTACCTGGCTTCCGCCGCTTGTTGGGTGATGGCTCGGAGTTTGGCGTGCGCTTTGAATATGCCGAACAACCCAGTCCCGATGGTCTGGCACAGGCATTCATCATTGGACGCGAATTTATTGGCAACGATAGTGCTTGTCTTGTCCTGGGCGACAACATATTCCATGGGGCAGGATTCACATCATTGCTGCGCCAAGCCGTGGACACTGCAGAAAGGGAACAAAAAGCCACTGTCTTTGGTTACTGGGTCAATGACCCTGAGCGCTATGGCGTGGCAGAGTTCGACCGCCAAGGCAACTGCCTTAGCATTGAGGAGAAGCCCGAACACCCGAAGTCAAACTATGCGGTGGTTGGTCTGTATTTTTACCCCAACAAAGTGGTAGATGTTGCAAGTCACATCAAACCCTCGGCACGCGGTGAATTGGAGATTACAACCGTCAATCAGGAGTTTCTTGCCGATGGTGAACTGAAAGTGCTCACACTCGGTCACGGCTTTGCTTGGCTCGACACGGGTACTCACGAATCCCTATCAGAAGCTAGTACTTACATCGAAGTGTTGGAGAAACGTCAGGGCCTGAAAGTGGCATGTCTGGAAGAAATCGCCTATCGCCATGGCTGGATTACGGAAGAAAAACTACGCGCCGTTGCCCAACCCATGCTCAAAAACCAGTATGGGCAGTATCTTCTAAAGGTCATCGATGATGTAAAACGCTTCGGAAACGAGGGAATCGAATAGTTTCATTACGAAGCAAAGGTTCCACTAAACCTACAACCTTATTACCCAACCTCAAAACCTCAAAACCTTGAATATACTTGTTACAGGCGCCAACGGACAGTTGGGACGTGAAATGAGGATTGTCAGCAAAAACTCTGCCGACCATTATATCTTTATTGATGTGGTGGAGGTAGAAGGATTGTCCACTATACTGCTAGACATTACCGACCGCGAGGCCGTTCGACGAATCGTGGACCAGGAACAGGTGGATGTCATTGTCAACTGTGCAGCCTACACCAATGTGGATAAAGCCGAAACAGACATTGACCTATGTCGCTTGCTCAATGCCACTGCCCCGGGAATTCTTGCCGATGCCATGACGCGTGTAGGAGGACTGCTCGTTCACATCAGCACCGATTACGTGTTTGGCGGCGACCCTTATAATACCCCCTGCCGAGAGGACCAAAAAGGAACGCCCACTGGCATCTATGGGCAAACGAAACTTGAAGGTGAACAGGCCATTTTGCAATCGGGATGTCAATACGTCATCTTGCGCACTGCATGGCTTTATTCTGAATTTGGCAAGAACTTTGTCAAGACAATGCTCAACCTAACAGCCACCAAGCCATCGTTGAAAGTAGTTTTTGACCAAGTGGGCACACCCACCTATGCCCTCGACCTGGCCCGTGCCATCGCCGCCATCTTAGAGGATGCCAAGTATCCAAAGGAAAATGGTAAATACCCCAAGTCTGGCATCTACCACTTCTCAAACGAGGGTGTCTGCTCATGGTACGACTTCACGAAAGCCATCGCCCAAATGGTTGGTCACACCGAATGTGATATACAACCTTGCCATAGCGACGAGTTTCCCAGTCCCGTCCATCGTCCCGCCTACTCAGTACTGGACAAGACCAAGATAAAGCAGACCTTTGGCATTACCATTCCCTACTGGACAGACAGCCTGCGTCTCTGTTTGGAAGGGCTTATTAAGAATAAAGAATAAGACTCTCCCCCAACCCCTCTCTTTTAGCGAGGGAGTATAATGGGTCACGAGCGGACAGCGAGAGCACAGTGTCTATAAAGTGGCATTTTTGAATTATGAATTATGAATTATAAATTATGAATTATAGAAGAAGTATCATAATCACCGGCGGTGCGGGCTTCATCGGAAGCCATGTAGTACGCCTTTTTGTGAATAAATACCCAGAGTACCGAATCATCTGCCTCGATAAGTTGACCTACGCTGGCAATCTCGAGAACCTAAAGGATGTGGAGCAGGCGCCCAACTATCGTTTTGTCCGCATGGATATCTGCGACTTCGAAGGTTTTCTCGCCCTCATGCAGGAGGAACACGTCGATGGAATCATACACCTCGCTGCCGAAAGTCATGTGGACCGTAGCATCAAAGACCCCTTCACGTTTGCCCAGACCAATGTCATGGGCACGCTCAGCCTTTTGCAAGCAGCAAAAACATATTGGGAAAGCCTACCTGAAAAGTATGAAGGCAAACGCTTCTACCACATCTCCACCGATGAGGTATATGGCGCTTTGGAGATGACACACCCCGAAGGCATCGAGCCGCCATTCACCACCGTCGCCTCCTCCGAGTCGCACCACATGGCGTATGGTGAAAAATTCTTCACCGAGGACCTTAAGTACCAGCCCCATTCGCCCTACTCTGCTTCCAAAGCCTCGAGTGACCACTTTGTGCGTGCCTTCCACGACACCTATGGAATGCCCACCATCGTCACCAATTGTTCCAATAACTACGGGCCCTATCAATTCCCGGAGAAACTGATACCCCTCTTCATCAATAACATTCGTCACCGCAAACCGCTTCCCGTTTACGGCAAGGGGGAGAATGTGCGCGACTGGCTCTATGTAGAAGACCACGCCCGCGCCATCGACCTTATCTTCCACAAGGGAACCATTGCCGAGACCTACAACATCGGTGGCTTCAACGAGTGGAAGAACATTGACATCATCAAGGTCGTAATCAAGACGGTAGACCGCCTCTTGGGTCGCAAAGAGGGCGAAGACATGGACCTCATCACCTACGTCACGGACCGTGCAGGTCATGACTTGCGCTATGCCATCGACAGTCGTAAACTCCAGCGTGAATTAGGATGGGAGCCCAGCCTCCAGTTCGAGGAGGGTATCGAGAAGACCGTGCGTTGGTATCTCGACCACCAGGAGTGGATGGACCGCATCACCTCGGGCGAGTATGAAAAATACTACGAAGAGATGTACAAGGGACGTTAGTGCAAGAAAGAACGAGGCATTAGCGCCACACATCTCTCATCATTTGAGAAAACAAAGTCAGGGCAGCACGAAACTTAGTGACGTGCTGCCCTGACTCTTATTACACTTGCTAATGTCAATATAAATAAAACATACGATCCATCATCTTCCATTTCTCATTGCTGGTGCTACCCTGAGCGCATTGTTGAAACATCGCCATGTAGTCCTCCCATTCCTGTTGGCGCGGCAAGGTTGCAAGTCGTGCCATTGCCGTGTCCCAGTCAAAGTCGAGAGGCGTATCCACAATCATCACCAGTCGCGTGCCAAGGATATAGATTTCCATCTCCAGAATGCCCACCTCTTTAATACCGTCTCGTATTTCCTGCCATAGTTCCTCACGACTATGACGACGACGGTATTCGGCAATCAACGCTGGGTCATTTCTCAAATCCATCGTCTGTACGTAACGCTTCACAGGCACACCATGACGTTTTTGTATAAATCCCTCTTCCATAAAATAACCTTTAGCGCGTTGGAGTTGATTGTCTCTTCGAAGACTTCATACTATACACCGCGATATACAAATAGCATAATAGGGGAATACAGAAAGCCGTCGCCATACTACCTGTGATGTCAGCTATTAGTCCCATGGCGATAGGGGCCACAGCGCCTCCCACAATGGTCATAATGAGCACGGAAGATGCCTGTTTCGTATGACCGCCAGCTTGTCCGAGTGCCAAAGAGAAGATTGTGGGGAACATGATGCTCTCTGTCAAATAGACCACAAAGAATGCCACCATCGTCATGCTGCCCGTCCCCCACACAATAAAGCATGTGGCCAGTGCAGCAAGTGAGGCATAGACCCCAAGTAGTAAACGAGGCGAGATTCGGCTCATCATCCAACTCCCCGACAAACGGCCAACGACAAATAGTCCCATTCCGCCAAATGCCAACCAATTGGCCGCCGTCTTTTTCGAGATGTCAGCAGCCTCGGTCATGTAGTTGATAAAGAAACTGTTCACTCCCGTCTGTGCCGACACATAGAGGAACAACGCCAACACACCCAGCACGAACGAGCAGTTCCACATTTTAGAAGAACCAGTCATCGGGGATGCGGAAGTGTCATTCTTGTCCGCATCTGCAATATCAGGCAAGGGCACACGTACAAAGACCATCGCCACCACGAGCACTGTGATGCCGACAATAGTATAGGGCAGAGCAATGCTGGCGCCAGAGAACAACAGCTGTCCACCAACGAGCGGGCCGAATATCCAGCCTAGTCCGTTGAACGACTGAGACAAGTTGATTCGGCTCTCTGCCTTGCGCGGATCGCCTAGCACTGTAACATAGGGATTAGCCGATGTTTCCAGACAAGTCAGGCCACAACCAATGACAAATAGCGAAATGACAAAGAAGTAAAATGAATTGATGTATGTCCCTGGAATGAAGAGCAGAGCCCCCACGGCATAGAGCAGCAAGCCAAAAACTACGCCGCGTCGGTAATCAAAACGACGGATTATCCAACCAGCTGGCAGGGCCATCAGGAAATAGCCCCCATAAACAGCTGCCTGCACCAACGAGGCCTTGGCCTTCGTCACCTGGAATGCCTCTTGCACATGTGGATTCAACACCTCCAATATTCCATGGGCAAAGCCCCACAGAAAGAACAAGGAAGTGACAAGCGCAAAAGGAACCAGATAGTTATGTCCTTTATAGGAACACAACGAACCTTCCTTCATTACTCTGTTACAATCTTACCGTTATAGGTGAAGTTGACGGCTTTCGTGTAGTCGTTCTCGTTTTGGGCAGCAAAGTAGATGGTCATATCCAGAATCAGAGATTCGGGTGTGGCTTGAGCTTTCGTAATATACACCGTACCAGCCGTATATGTAGTGGAACCAATTTGAATGCTGCCATCAATAGTACTACTTTCACCTACGGAGAGCACGGTATGTGACTGGTCATTACTAGCGGCCATGGCCAGATTGTAAAGCGTAACATTGTTCATAGTCACCTTGCCGTCTATATAGGAAGGCAACTCCAACGTAGTTAGCGAGTTCTTGACCGTCAGCGTCACAGGGGCTGTGAGCTTGATGGAAGTCGGCGTATTGATGTAATTCCACTGCATTGTGGAGGCAGCTCCTGTCAGGCATTCACTAGTGGCAGTTCCGCTGTAGTTGTAGGTTTCTGTTTGTCCGAAGAGATTGGGAAGGATTTGTGATAAGATACCACCCTCTTCACAACTGGTTGTCAACATGCCCATGCTCAGAAACGACAGGGCAACAATCATGCTTTTGAATACTTTTTTCATATCGTTTTAAGTTTTTAAGGTTTGAGTCTATTATATTAGGGGGTTAAACTTTTAAACAGGGCGTTGCCCGATTAAACTTTTACACTTTTATACTCGTTTTCGTAGTCCCGCAGGGACGTTTCGTAGGAGGCAAAGCCTCCGTTTCGTAGCGTATCTCATAGCGTTTCGTTAAAGTTGACTCTTTTCGCCCACGCAGTTTTGCCAAAGCTTTCATTCAGACGATTTCCTTCCGTAGGGATGAAGAGCGACAATCCGCAAGCGTGCTCTGGGTCGGTAATAGCATAGGGTGAATCATTGTAGGCCGTCTTCCACGTAGGCGAGAGGTAATAGTGAGGCACGGCAGCCTCAAGGGCAGCCTTCCATTGCGCATAGTATGTATCATCCAGCCAATGCCCCATGGCACTACCGATGTCGTAGAAGTGCGGCAAATTGGGTTTCTCACCCGAGGCATCTAACGGCATTTCGTCAACATAGAGATATTGCTGGATATCATCGGTGGACGGATTCGGTTGCATTTTTCTTATTACCTGCGCAGTAGCATCTGCCAGAACATCCATCTGCGAAACATCCACCGCCGAAATCACCACCCCACTTCTCAATTTATAGTATTCGTGATATTGCTCTGCTATTTTCCATGCTTCTTCCGTCGGCAGGAAGAGAGTTTCTATTAGTTGGTCATAGGGAGCCCCGTTCGCAGGAATCTCTGCAGGCGAGGCTATGCACCAGTGCGACACATCACGCAATTCATAGCACACCTCCACGGACTGCATAAAACAGGCATCAAACATCACATAATCCCATACCTTGTGGGTGTGGCGAAGCACATTTGCCAATGTCGTCACCTCCATCTCGAAACCTGTGTTCAGAATGGTGCTATTCCTTCCATTGTCAATGCCAATCGTGCGCTTGCCCCGGGCAGGAAGCCACCCTGAGCCATGCGACCACATCACCAATCCATAGTTTCGTGCCGGGCATTTCTTAATGACCATATTCAACACGCCCTGCAGAGTAGCACTGTCAGTGCTCACTGGGTCGTTGCGATAGGTAAAGAGTGTCTTCTCTGAGCCTTTATTATCGAAGACCAGCACTTGGGGCATCTGATCACTACGACTGTTGTCAAAGAACACTGCCATCTTGCATTTGTCTGGAATCTGCGACATGGAACGTCGTATCTCGCTGAGATCATGTTGAGCATAAGTGGACAGAGAGTTCTCCCCCATCATATACACCACAACCACGCGCTCCAACTCTTCCCTGGGCAACTCCAACTTATCATGGCATCCCACCAATAGCAACTGGCAGCATACACAAAAAACAAGACTCCAAATATTCTTCACGTCGTAAAGTTACAAAAAAATACGCAATCGGCACCGCTTACGCCAAAAGTTTTTACAATATGGCGAAATAAAACGCACAACCCGACGTTTTATATATGGCGAAAGGCTAATGCTAATGGCTAAGGCTGCGATTGAGCGAGAGCAGAACCCAAACTCATTTGAGTTTTGCCAAGCGTGAGCAGACTCGATGCGAAGCATCAAAGGTAAATGGTAATTGAGAGATGGTTTGGACAGATAGAGTTCGTCAAGTAAAAATCCTACTGGTCATAAGTGCCGTGGTCATTGCCGTGGCTTCGCTGGTAGTTTCCCACCTGTTGGTGCGCGACCTCGTACAGGAGGAGCGCAACAATGTGGAGGTGTGGGCTGAAGCCATGCGTTCCCTCAACCAAGCCGACGAGAACACCGACCTCGCGCTTGTGCTGAAGGTTTTGGGCAGCAACAACAACATCCCCGTAGTCATTGTAGACGACGAAGGCAACGTTCAGGATTTCCGCAACATGAAGATACGCGCCTCCTCGGGCGCCGACTCCCTGCAGTATCTCGCCCACCGCGCCCAAGCCATGAAGGCTGCGGGCAACTGCTTCCACATCTATCTCGACAACTCAGGCGAATACATCGACGTATGCTTTGGCGAAAGCCTCATGCTCAAACGCCTGGCATATTATCCTTACGTACAATTGGGCGTCGTGCTCATCTTTGTGGTGGTGGCCATTTTCGCCCTTCTAAGCAGCAAGCGCGCCGAACAGAACAAGGTATGGGTAGGATTGTCCAAAGAAACCGCCCACCAACTAGGCACCCCCATCAGCAGTCTCATGGCTTGGGTGGAAGTGCTCAAGGAGACGCACCCAGACGACGAACTCATCCCCGAGATGGACAAGGATGTGAAGCGCCTGCAGCGCATCGCCGAGCGATTCTCTAAGATAGGCTCTCTGCCAGAGCCCAAACCGGAAAACCTCAATGATGTCGTAGAGAATGTAGTTCAATACATCGGGCGACGCACCAGCAACAAGGTGCAACTCCACGTCAACATGCCAGAGCATCCGCTCATTGTCAGTATATCCGCACCACTTTTCGAATGGGTCATCGAGAACCTCTGCAAGAATGCCATCGACGCCATGGATGGCAAGGGCAGCATCACTCTCACTGCCCGCGACGAAACCGACTGTTTCTCCGTCGAGGTCAGTGACACGGGTAAGGGTATTGCAAGCAAGAACTTCAAGAATGTCTTCATGCCGGGCTTCACCACCAAGAGTCGCGGCTGGGGCCTCGGCCTCTCGCTTGCCAAGCGCATTGTGGAGGAATATCACCGTGGCCGCATCTTCGTCAAGAGTTCTGAGATAGGAAAAGGCACTACCTTCCGTATCGAGCTAAGGAAAAACTAAAAAACAATATTAACGTTTTTGGGTGCAATTTTCCACTTTCACCTTTTCACTTTTTTATACCTCCGAGCCAATTTTAGGCCGAAATTAGACCTTTACCGCTAATTTTTCATTTTTCATTTTTCGTTTTTCATTTATTTTTATTACCTTTGCAGTCCGATTGGTGCATTGTGCCCAAATAAGCGTATGGAAAAGACAAACCAGTATGTCATAAATCTGAGAGATCAGAAAACTGACCAAGCCACCTATCAGTGGGAACTGGACGACAACTTCTTCAGCGCTGTAGAGGCCACCACAGTCCACAAGGGCAAGGTGAACGCAATGCTGACAGTGCGGCGCACTGCAGGAGCCTTTGAACTTATGTTCAAGCTTACGGGTGTGCTGATATTGCCTTGCGACCACTGTTATGAAGACATGGAGCAGCCAATTGAGACCGAGGAGACCCTCAAGGCCAAACTCGGGGACGAGTACGACGACGACGGCGAACTGGTGACAGTGCCTTACACCGAGGGGGTGCTGGACGTAAGCTGGTTGATGTACGAGTTCATTGCCTTGCAAATCCCCATGCGCCATGTCCATGCCTGGTGCGAAGAGGACTCTGCTGACGTCCCTGAAGGGGAGGAATAAAATTGTAATTTGTAAAATTATTAAATAGTAAATAGAAAATGGCACATCCAAAAAGAAGGCAGTCCAAGACAAGGACCCTTAAAAGAAGAACACACGACGGAGCTGTAGCTCCAACGTTGGCCGTATGCCCTAACTGCGGCGAGTATTACATCTATCACACCGTTTGTCCCTCCTGCGGTTACTATCGCGGCAAGGTGGCCATCGAGAAAGAAGCGTAAACAAACAAAAGAATTTGAAAGTAAGAGGTAAGAGATAAGAGGTAAGAGGAAAGAACTTTGAGGCAAAAAACTTCAAGGACACGATTATCCTCATACCTCTTACCTCTTATTAATTACCTCCAATAGCAATCATGGAAAAAATAAATGCAGTTATCACTGGTGTAGGAGGTTACGTACCCGACTACATTCTCGACAACGAGGAGATGTCGAGCTTTGTGGACACCAGCGATGAGTGGATAATGGAGCGCATCGGCGTGAAGACACGTCACATTCTGCGCCCCGAACAGGGCAGCGGCGTCAGCTACCTGATGACACGAGCCGTACGCCAGTTGCTGGAAAAGACACAAGTTGACCCAGACACCGTCGAGGCTGTCATCTGTGCCACCACCACTCCCGACTTTCATTTCCCATCCACGGCTTCTGTGGTCATTGGCAACGTCGGTCTCCGCAATGCCTTCGGCTTCGACATGGAGGCTGCCTGCTCAGGATTCCTTTATGCAATGGAAGTCGGCGCAGGATACATCCGTTCGGGCCGCTACCACCGCATCATCATATGTGGTGGCGACCACATGTCATCGATGGTCAACTATCAAGACCGCAACACCTGCCCCATCTTTGGCGACGGAGCCGCCTGTGTCATGATGGAAGCTACCACCGAGGAAGTGGGACTCATGGATGGCTACTACCGCGTAGAGGCCAACTACGACTATCTGCACATGGAAGCTGGTGGTTCGCGCCACATGCCTTCGCACGAAACCGTCGACCAGCGTCTCCACTTCGTCTTCCAGGATGGTCGTCCCGTCTTCAAGCACGCCGTCACCAAGATGTCCGATGCCGTAGAGACCATTGCCAAGCGCAACAACCTCACGAAAGAGAACATCACCTGGCTCATTCCCCATCAGGCCAATGTGCGCATCGAATCGGCTGTAGCACGCCGACTGGGACTTGACGAAAGCCACGTCATGATCAACATCGACCACATGGCCAACACCTCTGGTGGCACCCTACCCCTCTGCCTTTGGGAATACGAACCTCAGTTGAAGAAAGGCGACCGCCTCATCTTCACTGCCTTTGGTGCCGGTTTCTCTTGGGGTGCATCCTATATGAT
>JAEEGL012331508.1_pt1 | contig 21214 bp, 19 predicted proteins | sample 9134231 | NCBI WGS metagenome assembly JAEEGL01 (sample SAMN16246548, study PRJNA631951) | gut metagenome | biome: gut microbiome; feature: rumen; material: fiber-attached | host: Bos | place: Iran: Karaj | collected 2018-10 | reverse complement strand
GCATTAAAGTAGTCTTGCGTGCTGTCTTAGTATTAATCTCCTGAGGAGCGCTAGTATCCGCGTCTTTACCCAGAATCTCCTCCATACGTTGCTGCATTTCATTACGCATATCGTCCATTCGTGGATCGTGAATTGGTTGAATAACACGTTCTCCACCATTAGGCTTTTGTTCTTCTGCTACTTTATTCTCCTCTTTCATACGTGCGGCACTCTCTGCCGCCTGAATTGCTGCCGACAGTTGTGCATTCGGCAAAATACGATTAGTCGTTTGTACGGCCGTACCAGTAATCGGCAACGGTGCTAGTGGCAATGGGCTAGCTGCTGATGTTTCTGGCGTCATTTGCTGCGTTGGCGGAATAATCGTACTTGTTTCATTCGTCATTTGGGCTGCCGGGATGGTAGACACCCCTGTCGCAGGGTATCCTACTGGCTGCACCGTAGGAACCGTACCCGGCATTGCGGCAGGGGCTTGATTAAAATTTGACGGCATTGCTCCATCTTGACTATTTGTAGTTTGTCCTCCAGGAGCCGGTCCAGCTGCTGGGTTGGTCGGTTGGATGTTTGTTGCCAAAGTAGTTTTTACGCCTTCGAGTGAGGCAGATGTTGTTGCGCTGGGTGTGGATATAGCTTCACTTGCGCTATTTTCTTGCGGTTTTGGCACACTTGAAAGTGTGTCGATACTCGCCTTTGCGCTATTATTTGGTCTATCGCCAAGCACTTCATGTACTGCGTTTATGACATCCTCGATACCGACTTGCGATTTAACTAGGTAGCGTTCCGCTCCTAAAGCTTCACCTCGCTGGCGCTGATCATCGCTTGACAAGGCTGTCATCATGATTACTTTAATATTCTGGGTTTCCGGTTGCGAGCGGAGAATATCTAACATATCGAAACCAGAAATCTTTGGCATCATTACATCCGCAATGATAAGATCTGGCTTTTCCTGTACGGCTTTGGCGAGCGCTTCCTCACCATCGTTTGCACGGGCGATCTCGTAGCCTTCCGCAACTAACCGGATACTGTATATTTCTTGTAAGGACCGGTCGTCCTCGACTAACATTATTTTGGCCATATTACCTCTTATTATATGCTACTTATGTTTAAAAATCCACATTTTCCCGACCTTGAGCTTGTTGATTTTCAATCAAAAACCGTTGCTGTCTATATGTCTCATCTGAAATGCGCGGAAAAAGTACAATAAAACGCGTACCTTTGCCGACTGTACTTTCCGCCCAAATGCGCCCATTCATTGCTTCAACGCGCTGCTTTACGAGATATAGGCCTAGACCAGTACCTCCAATTTCGCGCGTATCGCGGTTGTCGACGCGATAAAATTTTTGGAAGATATGTGATAATTCCTCGCGCGCTATACCAATGCCAGTATCCTCTACAATTATTTGAACATTATAGTTATCGGCGCGAACATTTACGGTAACCCATCCAGCCGGTGTGTATTTAATAGCATTTTCGATTAAATTATTGATTACTTCGCTCAAGAAATCTTTATCTATACTTGCATAGATTAACTGATCGATACGTTTGCCGCCACTCAGCTGTTGGTCGACTGAGCCACTGCCAAATTGGTATCCTAAACCCTTAGCGGTAATATTTGGCATTTGCCCATCAGCGACAGACTTAACTGTGGCTACGATATCTACTGGTTCAAAATGCGGCTGTATCTGCCCATCATCAAACTTGGTCGTGTCTAGCAAATCGCGAAAAAGACGACCTAAATGTTGCGAGGCTTCGTGAGCTTTTTCAAGATAGCCCATGCCACGCTCATCAACAGTAGCCGTAGATGGATTCATGGCTAATCCGATATAGCCTTCGATGCTCGCTACCGGTGTGCGCATCTCGTGGCTAGCAGTTGAAATAAAATCGCTCCGTTCGCGCTCATCCTTTAATTCTTGATCGATGTCGCGAAAAGTTACAATCAGGTTTGGATCATCTTCATTAGTTGGAGTAATAATAATCGATACCGGAGTATTCTTATTGCTATCTGCTGCAACAATGTCAAGGTTACGCACCTCGCCATATTCTCGATTTTTCAAGGCAACACTAATCGGATTACGACCTTCGGAAACGCGATTTCCGGTTTTGTCCAATAAATTAATTACAGAATCGAAATATACATGATCTAACTCGGCTTGACTTCTACCAATCAGCTCACATGCGGCTGGATTTGCGAGACGAATATTTCCATCGGGACCAACAATAATTACACCTTCATGAATCGATTGGAGGACGAGTTCATTCAAATTTTGGCGCGATTCATCGGCACTCTGCTGTGATGTAGACGCGTTCGTCTTTTTGTTCTTTTTCCAGAGACCCATATTGCATCTATTTTAGCATAAACATCTTCATGATTTGCGCTATTTTTTATTCATGAGATATAATTGGCTTATGAATAAAGACGTCATCTATATCGAGCCAGAAGACGATATTACCGATATTCTGGCAAATGTCAAAAGTGCAAAGAATAAAATCGTTGCACTTGTGCCGCCAAAAAAGGCAGGCGTATTGCGTAGCGCAGTAAACTTTAAACTAATCGCTAAAACCGCTCGTCAGTCAAGCAAGATTGTTGTATTAATTACGACAGACGAATCACTATTGAAATTGGCGGAGAATGTAAAGATGCCGACCGCGCGCTCGCTTCAAAGCAAGCCAAAACTCCCTGCTAATCTTGACGCTTCAGAATTTGGCATCAGTGATGATGAAGACGATTTTGATAGTGGTGAAGAAGATGAAGACGAAGATAAAGATCTTGATGATGATGTCATAGAAGAAGAACCGAAAAAAAATGATGCAAAGAAAGAAGTGACCGCAAAAGATGACGCCAAAAAAGCGGCTACTGTCCGTCATGATATTGATATGGAGCTTGATGATGACGATCTAGATGATAGAGAAGGTAAAAAACCGGCTAAGAAAAAGAAATCAACAAAGAGTATTCCAGACTTTAGGAAAGTACGCCTACCGATTATTATTGCCACAGTAGTCTTTATTCTCATTTTTGGCTTTATCTTCTGGGCACTCAACATTGCGCCAGCCGCCAAAATTAGCGTTAAAGTTAGTACATCTTCACAAAACTTCTCCGAAAATGTTTCATTTACTACGGATGAGAAGAAGGCTAAGCCAGAAGAAGGTATTTTCTTACTCGAGCAAAAGAGTATAACTAAAACCGCCGAGGCTGAGTTTCCTGCCACCGGAGAGGTTGATAAAGGCGCAAAAGCAAGCGGTACGATTACTGTTACTCGTCCAGCTGACTCGGTCATTAATAGTAATAGCGATTTAACTTTCTCGATTCCACAGGGAACCACCTTTACTTGTAATGGCGTAAGCTTTAAAACGACCGTTGGCGCCTCCGCAAATGCGACAGAAGACGATTTAAAGAAAACTGGCGGCTCAATTTTCGATCCAGTCTATTCTCTCGCCAAGGATGTTTCGTCTGGTCAAATTTCAGTAGTCGCCGCCGAAAATGGCGAGAAATACAACATTGCGAGCGGCTGTTCTGGCTGGACCTCTAGCTTATCAACGGATAAAAAATATTCTGTTTCTAACACGGCAATGACTGGTGGTACTAGCAAGAAAATTAAAGTTGTCTCACAGAAGGACGTTGAAATTGCTGAAGCCGGTCTCGAAAGTGAAGGGGAGTCTGATGCGCGCAAAAAGCTTATTGGCGAATTTGGCGATACTTACCTATTGATCGAAAATAGCTTCTCGGCTTCTAGCGGCAAGATTAGTTCCTCGCCGGCCATTAATGAAGAAGTAAAAGATGGCGTAAAACCGAAAGTAATCAAGGAAATTAAATACATTATCTTTGCCGTCGAGCGCGATCAAGTCAACAAATACATCAAAGCAAAAACTAACACCGGCGATGACACGCAGACTATTTACTCAACCGGTATCGCCGATAAGGCTTCCGACGACGACAAAGGTCGAATTGAGTCATTTAAGAAAGATAAAGAAACTTATACCGGAAAACTTAAAACCGTCGTGAAGACTGGTCCTAGAGTTACCGAGTCTATGATTTCCGAGAAGTCACTCGGCAAGAAGATTGGTGAGGTCCAGTCGCAATTAAAATCTATTAAGGGCATAAGCGACGTAGAGATAGATTCTTCTTACTTCTGGGTAACATCTATTCCTAGTGACCCTAATAAAGTCAGTTTCGAAATTACTGTAGAATAATGCGTATTATAGCTTTAGATTGTGGCACGAAACGAATTGGAATAGCTTTTGCGGATACAAATGTCCGCATTGCTATTCCGCGCGGCATGATAGCGGCAGGCGAGGATGGAATTAAAAAGATACTAGACGCATATCGACTTGAAAAAGCCGATCTAATTGTAGTTGGTCTTCCGCGCAATAATCAGGGGGAAGAAACAGCCCAGTCTAAGCTTGTCCGTCAATTCGTCGTTAGTTTAAAAAGAGCCTTTAAATATTATGAGAATTTTGAACCTATCATAAAATTTCAAGACGAATCGCTAACTTCCGTAGAGGCAGAAAAACGTTTTGGTAAAGAAGTCAGTCGGACCGAGCGCGATACGGGTAAAGTTGATGCCGAGGCGGCAGCAATTATCTTGCAAGACTTTCTTGAGACAATAGACCTAAATCGATTAAAAGAGGAGATAAATGAATCGAAGTAATATGATTAATAAGAAAAAACGCAGTGGGTTAAGAATATTTGGCATTGTCATCTTAATTATTCTCGTGCTAGTTATCGCTACAGCGGTTGTGGGCGTATTGTGGTACAAAAACGCATTATTAGCAATAAATTCCGAAAAATGTGTAGATAATAATTGTGAGATAATTCAATTTGTCGTTAATGACGGCGATACAACAACATACATCGCGCAAAACTTGGAAGAAAAGGGATTGATAAGATCCGCCCTTGCTTTTCGCACCTATATGATGCTCGAAGCTAAAGATACTACTATTAAAACTGGAATTTATAATTTCTCGAAGGATATGAGTGTTGAAGAAATTGTTAAATCATTCAACGAGGGCGTCAAAGCGAAGACTTTTCAAATCATGTTCTTACCAGGTGGCTCCTTATCTGATGCGCGCAAGCGTCTTCAAGCGGCTGGCTATAAAGATGCAGACATCGATACTGCATTTAAAAAACAATATAGCCACCCACTTTTTAAGGGTAAACCGGTCAGTGCATCACTAGAGGGGTATATTTACGGTGATACCTACGAATTTTATACGACTGCTACAGTCGAAGAAATCCTTACGCGAACTTTTGATGAAATGTATAAGACTATTCAGGCTAACAACCTTGAAGCAAAATATAAAGCCAGAAATCTATCTTTATATCAAGGTATTACGCTCGCATCCATTATTCAGGGCGAAGCAGGGAATGTTACTTATGATGAGCAACGCACAGTTGCGCAAATTTTCTTTACACGCCTCAATCGTGGTTCCGCGCTGGGATCGGATGCCGTCATTGCATATCGCGCCGACCAGCTTAATCCAAATCGCGACAAAACTGACACCTCTTACCTTAACACGATTGGCTGTCCATGGAATTCTCGTCAGTGTACAGGTTTACCGCCAACTCCAATTAATAATCCTGGCAAAAATGCACTTTTAGCTGTTGCTGATCCGACTAATACTGATTACTACTACTTCATCTCCGGCTATGAAAACGGTAAAGATGGAAAGATCCGCCTCTTTTATGCTCGTACAGAAGCTGAGCATCAAGCCAATATCGAGAAGTATTGCGGTAAGATGTGTAACTACTTGTAAAGCATAAATATGATATAATATAGTAGGTTTTAAAGAAGCATAAATTTTATGCTCTAGCCGAACCACACTGCAGGTGGGCAGCAGTGCAACTTCAATATGAAAAGATTTGAATTAATTATTACTAAACTAATCCCATACGCGGCGGCATTTGCTCTAATTTTTGCATTGATGTTCTTTGGTTCGCGTCCAACGGATGAAACTGTCCGTACGCCAATTGCAGCAAACTTTGGTAATACCGATTTTAAGATTACATCCGATCAGGTTTCCGAAACTTACACCGTTGCAAATATTGCCAGTACAGTTTCTTTACCATCTACTTCGACCATCAATGAAAACTATGTAACCGTTAATACTCTTTACGAAACCACTGGCACTACGGACACTTCTAGTAGTCAAATAATTGATAAGCCAAGCATCATTGATACTTCTAGCTACACGAAAGGTGTTATCAAATATACTGTCGTAAAAGGCGATACATTAGATTCAATTATTGCGAAAAATAACCTTAAGGTTAAAAATGTCACAAAAACTCAGGTGCGTTGGAGTAATGGTTTAAAGGATGAATCAATCAAAGTCGGATCAACCCTCTATTTGCCTAGCGTTTCAGGCATCGTTTATAAGGTTAAAAAAGGTGATTCGATTGATAGTATTGTGAAGAAGTATAAGGCGAACCGCGAGGAGACAATCGCCTATAATAATCTCGAAGATTCCGAGCTTAAGGTCGGATCGCTGATTTTGCTCCCTGGCGGCACCCTTCCGGAGAAGGAACGCCCAGAATATGTTGCGCCAAAACCGGTAACTACCACTCCAACTTATCGTTATACGGCTCCAACTTACAACTATTCTTACGCAGGAGATTCCGGTGATCGTCATAATATGATAGAGATTGGTAGCTATGGCTATTGGAGCAGTATCTATTACAAGACGTCCCATCAGGGGAATCCTGGCGCCTTCGGTAACTGTACTTGGTTCGCTTGGTACTGGCGGCGCAATAATATGCCAAGCAATTATTGGCTGCCAAAAGGCGCAATCGGTAATGCTGGCAGCTGGCTCTATACTCTCGGTGGCTCGTATAAGACTGGTCGTACTCCTAAATATGGCGCCGTGATGCAATCTATGGGTGGCTATTATGGCCACGTCGGTATTGTAGTTGGTGTCAATTATGGCAATTCTATTACCATCCAAGAGATGAACTTTGCTGGTCCAAATGGTATGTTCAATCACGTCTATCAATCCACCATGAACTGGTCTGACGCTCTAAAATATAATTACATCTACGAGCATAAGTAAAATTTGCATTTTTGCCAAAGCATAGAAAATATGTTAAAATATCAACATGTTTGTTGATACTGCGAAAGTATATATTAAGGCCGGCAAAGGTGGGAACGGCGCAATTTCTTTCCGCCACGAAATCTATATTCCAAAAGGTGGCCCAGATGGGGGTGATGGCGGTAAAGGCGGCGATGTGGTTTTTGTTGCTAGTAAAGATTGTGATACTTTGATTGATTTTCGCTATCAGCCAAAATTAATTGCCGAGGATGGCAAGGCTGGTTCTGGTCAGAAATCATCCGGCAAATCCGGCAAGGACCTCATTATAGAAGTACCGATCGGTACCATCGTTAAGCGTGATGGCGAAATTGTTGCCGATTTAACTCACGACAATGAGCGCGCAATCGTAGCGCATGGTGGCGATGGCGGCTATGGCAACTGGCATTTTCGCTCTAGTACGCGCCAAGTCCCGAAAATTGCCGAGCTCGGTAATCCAGGCGAGGCTTATGATGCTGAGTTAGAGTTGAAATTATTGGCCGATGTCGGTCTGGTTGGTTTTCCAAATGCTGGAAAATCGACTTTTCTCTCTGTCGTAAGTAATGCTACTCCAGAAATTGCCGATTATCCATTTACGACTATCACGCCAAATCTTGGCGTTGCAAAAATTGACGACCACAGTATTTTAATTGCGGATATTCCAGGCTTAATCGAAGGCGCCTCGGAAGGCAAAGGTCTTGGCGATCGTTTCTTGCGTCACGTTGAGCGTACAAAAGTTCTCTTACATTTAATTGATGTTTATAATGACGACACTGGCAAAGCCTATAAAGACATTCGTTCAGAGCTTGCAAATTATTCCGAGGAGCTCGCAAATCGTCCAGAGTTGGTTGTTCTAACTAAAACAGAGGGCGTGGATGATGAAATTATTGCTATGCAAATGAAAGCAATTCTCGATCAAAACCCCGACGCAAAGATTATGAAAATTTCCGCATCGGCGCATCAGGGTCTTACGGAGGTATTGCGCGAATTATGGCAAATCATTGATGCGACTAAGGAGAAAGAACTAGCAGTCGAAACGGTACAAACCGAAGAAAAAATCCCAGTCATTACTTTGAAACAGACTGAGAAAAAGCATCGCCCACATCATGAACGTTATCAAAAGGGCGATCGCAACACCATTATCATGCTCGACTCTATAGCTGACGCTGAAGACGAATATGACGATTTAGATGAGTAAAAAACACAACATTTTTTTCATTTCACCTCTTGACGCTTACGCTTAAATCTGCTTAAATAGTATCAAGCTGGTACGCTTCACGGGGTTCCACTGAAAATGTGGAAAGTGTGGAGACTAGAAACAAAAATAAACAGCGGATTAAAACAAAACAATGTGCCCCAGGGTGGGCGCGTAACAGCGATGAAAACCGGAGCAATCCGGTTTTCTTGTGTATAAAAAGAAGCTCTCGGGTAGCTTCTTTTAAGAATATCTAACGATTAACAGTCCACCTTGACGTATGGATACTGGCTCTTTTTCGGTCCAGTCAATTACAGTAGAAGGTAGATTACCGCCAGATTCGCCCTCGACGATAGTATCAATCTTCGGCAGTCGGGCTGAAATCTCTTTACTTGTGCGGCATGGAGCTTCTCCGCGTGGATTCGCGCTAGTTACTAGCAGCGGACCAGATGTGTGGATTAGGTCGAGCAGATATTTATGGTTCGGAATCTGAATGCCAACCTTTTTAAAATGGTCAAAATAAGGATGCTTAAAAGAGCGAAGCTTAGGTAAGACTAGAGTCAATTCGCCAGGGAAATAATGGCGCGCCAAGTTCATTGTCTTGCGATTTGTAAACGCATATTTTTTAATATCATCAACATCGGCAAGCATAATAGTTAAGACTTTATCGCCACCAATCTGACGATTCTTAAATTCTAATAGTTTACGTATTGCCGCAATATTATCTAATTTAACGGCGAGGCTATAAACGGTTTCGGTTGGAACCGCCAAAATATCACCCCTGTCCAGAGCCTTTTTTGCATCCTCTAGATAATTTTGCGACACATACCTCATAACATATCCATTATAGCACAAAATCCTATAAAAGTCAAGACATAAGCATAATGCTAATAGCCTGTAATACTTAATTATTTCGCAACCAACTGGTGATATACTAAAAACATGAGCAAGTTGAATTTTAGAGGTCCGGTAGTTCTAGTTGTTATGGACGGTGTTGGTTTACGGGATGAAGTTGACGGTAACGCTGTCAAGCAGGCACATCTTGAGACTCTGCATGGATTAATGGAGAAATATCCTACCGCTAAACTTGGCGCAGCGGGTGAGTATGTTGGTGTATTGAAGAATGATATGGGTAATTCTGAAGTCGGTCACAACGCAATGGGCGCCGGCAAAATTGTCTTACAACGTTCGGCGGCGGTCGAAAAAAATGTCGATTCAGGTGAAATCTTCAATACTGAAACCTGGCTAGATATTGTTGAGCGAATTCATAAAAATAACTCAACTTTACACTTTATGGGTATCTTTAGTGATGGCAACGTTCATTCTAATATCGCCCACCTCGAAAAAATGATGGAGCAGGCACAAAAAGACGGCATCGAGCGTATTCGCGTCCATGCGCTTATTGATGGTCGTGATGTTTCGCCTCAGAGTGAACCGAAATATATTCAACGACTTGAGGATTTCGTACATAACTTAGGTGACCCAGACTATAAGATTGCCTCTGGGGGTGGTCGCATGGTTATTACTTGTGATCGCTACGAAAACGACTGGTCAATGGTCGAAAAAGGTTGGCATACGCATGTTTTAGGTGAAGGGCGTCAGTTTTCTAATGCGACTGAGGCAATCGAGACTTTCCGCCAAGAGAATAAAGACCTACAAGATCAATACATGCCAGCTTTTGTGATTGCAAAGGACGGCGAGCCAATTGGGAAAATCGAAGACGGTGATGCTGTAATTTATATTGATTTCCGCGCCGATCGCGCCATCGAGATGACGCAGGCCTTTGTTTATGACGACTTTTCTCATTTTGATCGCATCAAGCGCCCAGATGTTTATTTCGCCGGTATGACCGAATACAACGAAGATCTACATGTGCCACAACATGTTTTGGTGGGTTCGCCTGTGTTTGAGAATACTTTGACGCAGTATTTGGCTACTAAGGGTATTAGGCAGTATGCTATTTCCGAAACCGTTAAATTTGGTCACATTACTTATTATTTTAATGGTAATAGCTACCGCATTCCGGACGGAGAAGTTGACGAACAGGTCCTTTCCTATACAGAACCATTCAATACGCGTCCTTGGATGAAGTGTGCTGAAATTACCGATAAGCTAATTGAGGCAATCGGATCTGAGCAGTATGATTTTCTTCGCATTAATTTTCCTGGCGGCGATATGGTTGGGCATTTCGGCGAACTTGAGCCGACAATTACAGCTATGGAAGCTATTGACATTTCTATTAAGCGTATTATTGATGCCGTTGATAAGCTTGGTGGTATTACGGTTATTACGGCTGATCATGGTAATGCTGAAGAATTGTTAAACAAAGACGGCACATCTAGGACTGCTCACACCTCTAATCGTGTCCCATGTATCTTTGTAGACAATACCGAAAACGCCAATTTGTACGAAATAAGTGCCGAAGATTGTGGTCTGGCTAATATTGCTTCTACAATTGCGATTCTACTTGGGCAAGAACCGCACGAAACTTGGCTACCTGGTATTATAAAAGAAAAATAGCCAAGCTTTGCTTGATATAGCCCTTCTAAAATGATAAAATATCGCAAAATATAACGGAGAAAATCCTCATGCAGATCAATAAAGCTATTATTCCTGTGGCCGGCTGGGGTACGCGTCGTTTACCAATTACTAAGGTTATCGAAAAAGCTATGTTGCCAATTGGCAACCGTCCGCTCGTAGACTATGTGGTAGAAGATTGTGCTAAGGCTGGAATTAAGGAAGCTTATATTGTTATCGATGAAAAACCTTTTTCACAAATCAAAGCCTATTACGAAGAAAATGCGAAACTTAAAGATTATCTAATTGCGCATGGCAAAGGCGACAAAGTCGCACTTACCGATACGAGCCGCGAAGGTTTGACGCTTCATTTTTATGCACAGAAAGACGTTGATCAACGCTATGGTAATGCCGAACCAGTTGCGCAAGTCGTTGAAGAATTTAATATCAACGAACCTTGCATGGTATTGATGGGTGATGACTTTGTCTATAACAAGGATGGCTCTTCGGATCTAGCGCGCCTCATGAAGTTGGTCAAAAACGAAGACGATTCCGCCATGCTCGCCTCTGAGGTTCCTCTAGACGAAGTCGAGCGCTACGGTGTACTTAAAGTGGATGACGGTATTTTATCGGGCATTTATGAAAAGCCGAAGAAAGAAGATGCGCCGAGTAATCTCATTAATGTTAGCAAATACATTATGTCGAATGAGCTTCTGCAGCGCATCGTTAAGTACTGTAAAGAGAACGATTTTGGTCCAAAAGATCAAGAATATCTTATTACGGATCCCATTATTGAACACATTAAAGCCGGCAAGAAGATTTGCGTTATGCCAATTACTGGCGAATATCTCGATGGTGGCTCACAAGAAGGTTGGCTTCACGCTAATAATGTGGTTTGTGGGGAATAATTAATGCGTATTTCTGTGCGTGTCAAACCTGGTACTAAAGGGATGACGCGCCTCGAGCAACAAAAAGACGGCAGCTATGTCGCCTTTTTGCACGCTCGCGCGCACGATGGGGAAGCAAACAAAGCTTTACTAGAGCTTATCTCTGACGAATTTCATGTCGCCAAAACGCAGATTTCAATCGTCTCTGGCGCTAAAGGTCGTCAAAAAATTATAGAATTTTAGCGTCTTTTATCTCGTCTGGAAGATAGTTTTTATCCAGTTTAAAGCCAGCTTCCCATTTTTGACCCTTGCCGAAACCGAGATCCTTCATTAGTTTGGTTGGGGCATTGCGGAGCCAGATTGGCACCGGTAGATTCGCTGATTTTCGCGCTAAGTCTTGTGCTATAAACCAAGCATCCGTGGTTTGGCGCGATTTCTTTGACTTTGTTAGAGCCACTACAACATGTGCCAAAATCAGACCGCTCTCTGGCATACCAATACGCTCTACTGCCATAAAAGCATTCAAGGCTAATCCGAGCGCGCCGTTGCCAGCCAAACCGATATCCTCAGAGGCGAAAATTACCATCCGACGAGCAATGAATTTCGGATCCTCACCGGCTTGTACCATCCTGGCAAGGTAATAGAGTGCCGCATCCGCATCGCCACCGCGCATTGACTTAATAAAAGCCGAGATGTTGTCGTAATGCTTGTCGCCCTTTTTGTCATAACCTGGCACCTTGCGCCCAGCTGCCTCTTTCACCTCATCTACGCCAACTTTATTAGAGAGGCTTAGAGCTAGCTCTAGGTCTCCTAAGGCGCTTCTAGCGTCTCCGCCCGATAATTCCGCTAAATAGTCAATTGCAGCCTTAGAGACGCGTTTGGTGGCCTTCTCGGCCTTAATTGCGCGCTTTAGGACTTCTTCGATATCTTTTTTTGATAAGTGCTTAACGATTACGACCCGACTGCGTGATAAAAGCGGGGAAATCACCTCGAAACTTGGATTTTCCGTCGTGGCACCGATCAGTGTAATTAAACCACTCTCAACATGTGGCAGGAAAGCATCTTGCTGCGCCTTATTAAAGCGATGGATCTCGTCTACGAACAATACGGTACGGATTTGGAGGTTCCAGTTTTGCTTCGCGCGCTCAACTACCTTCTCGACGTCTTTTTTGCCGTTCGTAACGGCAGATATTTCAATAAAATCCGCATTAAACTCTTTTGCTATAATACGCGCCAGAGTAGTTTTACCAGTTCCAGGTGGCCCCCAAAAAATAATATTGACCGGCTCTTGCTTGCGTACGATTTCCGTCAAAATCTTACCCTCGCCAATTATCTCGTCTTGGCCAAGCACATCATCTAGTTTCTGTGGACGCATCCGTTCAGCGAGCGGTCTGCGTACGTCGTTTTCGTTCAAGCTCTTGTTTGGCATATTTTAGTGTATCAATTTCTCTTCTTGTAAAGAAGTATGCGCCATAAAAGCCAATCTTATCAAGCTTAACCGACTCTAATGCCGCAATTGCTTTGTCGAAACCGTCAAACCATTCCAAAACATCTCCATCCTCTATCTCATCCTGCATTGGTTCTTTCCCGGTAAACTTTCCAGTTTCGCATAAGTATAGATAGGCTTTACCGATCATTCGCCATTGGCTACGTACGTTTATTTCATATCCGAGCGGCTTAATATTCTTAATTTCATAGCCGGTTTCTTCCAGAATCTCGCGCTTTAGGTTCTCATAAATCAATTCATCCTTCTCGCGCCCACCACCCGGCAACTTATACCAGCCACGATTTGTTGAATGTATTAGTGCAACCTGCTTTTTCTCATTTAATAGCACCGCGCGTGCGCCCTCTCTAATGACAAAATTACTCGAATCTTCTCCAGTATTTTTAAGACCAACATTCTCGTCGGTTATTCTAGAAATACACTCTGTCGGTAATGGCTTAACCCAAAAATCCGTAAAGACATCATCTTCATTAAAATAAAACCAACCCTCAATTTTATTGCCACGCAGAACGTCTGGTAGCCAATGCGGATTGTCTATCCACATTTTATTGTAAGGTATGTCGGAAAGACTTACCCATTGCGGTATTATCTCGTCGGTCGCTTCTGGCACGCCTATCCACTTTGTACCAATAAACACGTGCATCATATGGCGCTCCGGTATGCCCTTATAGTATAGATTATCGAATACGATATCGGCCATATGCTCCATTTTCGTGACTGTCACGTTAATTTCTTCAAAAGTTTCGCGAATTGCGGCTTCTTCGACGGTTTCGCCTTCCTCAAGTTTGCCACCCACACCAATTAGTTTCCCAAGACCAAAGCCGCGCTTTTTTAGCCCTAGCAGTATTTTGCCGTCCTTCTTTAAAAACATTAAAGTTGTGTGCCGTGTCATGTAAACCTCTCTAATGTCTTATCGTCCATAAAACGCGCGCGTAGCACGAATAGTTTGCCATTGTCGAATGCCCAATCGACGCTAATATCGCCGCCAAGCCTGTCCTCGGCTTTGCGAATGAGATAATGTAGTTTTAGTATTTGTTTAGGCGTGAGGCAGATTTCGCCTTGACTATTACTCTCGTCGATCATGGCCCCAGTACGCTTATTTAGGATAATCATATCTGGCTCCGATTCTCCATTTAAAATAGTTTCATTCATCCAGAGATTCGCCTCAATCAAAACCTCTCTCCGATCGCCTGTGACTGGATTGATAGAATGTATCGTACCGGACACCTCTGCATCTAGATCGCGTTGAACTATTACTGCCACCAAACGTCCTCGGCGCGCATTATTTTGTTGGAGGTAAGAGATTGCATCTAGTAAATTATTTCTCTGTACGTCACGGATAGTTTCAGTATCGTAATCGTGCAGATTAACAGAGGATCGTAATATTACATATTCCGAACCAAGCCGATCGAAAGCGGATAATACCTCATTGCTCATGCCGTATTCGAACTTTTGATTTATCGGTATCACGAAGCCGTCAACGATTCGAGCGCCAATTTTGGCGAGTTTTGCTAGCTGCGACCCAAGCTGTCCGACGATTTCTGGATTATCCGTATCGTCTAGCATTAAAACTCTACTCATCTCCTTAATTTTAACATAGTCTGCTCGCGCTTAAGTTTTTCTGCTAAAATAGAACTAAGAAAAAAGGAGAAACAAATGGAAGCTCTTATCGGCATCTTTATCATATTATTAGTATTAGTTATTATTCCAGGCTTACGTGTCGTGCGTCAGTTTGAACGCGGCGTCGTCTTTACGCTTGGCAAATATACTGGCATCAAAGGTCCAGGTCTTCGCGTTATTATCCCCTATATTCAAACCATGCAACGTGTCGACGTACGTACTACGCCAATTGATGTGCCGAAACAAGAAGTAATCACAAAGGACAACGTTACCGTTGGCGTTGACGCTATCGTCTATTTCCGTGTACTTGATCCGAGCAAAGCTTTACTCGAAACCACTAATTATATCTATGCTACAACCAACTTCGCGCAAGCGGCTCTTCGTGATATTACCGGTAACTTCGAGCTCGACGAGCTTCTTTCCAAGCGTGACGAGATTTCTGCTCAAATAAAAGAGATCGTCGATAAAGAAACGGACAAGTGGGGTATTGATATCGAAAATGTCAAATTGCAAAACATCGAGCTTCCAGGTGACATGAAGCGCGCCATGGCAAAACAGGCCGAAGCCGAACGCGAACGTCGCGCTGCTATTATCGTAGCCGACGGCGAAAAAGCCTCTGCAAAAGCCGTCTCCGAAGCCGCCCATCTCTTGGCGCATACTCCTGGCGGTATCCAAATTCGTACATTACAAACTCTTGAGAAGATTTCATCGGATCCATCCCAGAAGACTGTCGTTTTCTTACCGAATGATATTAAAGGTATCATTAGTAAAATGTCATAAGCCATAAAAAACACCCCCGTAATCGGGGGTATTTTTTATGGTTATTTCTTGCTTGCTAAGCCGGCTTCAAACATCAACTTTGCATTCTTCCAGTCATGTTCGACTTCCCAGTTGCCATCGAAACCAGGCGATACATACGAGTCAAAAACATAGTAGGGGAGACCACTCCGTACAATCGTTGAGGCTTTTTGGGTCCACTTTTTTAGAGTAGTACGAGCAGCGTCACTTGCTACGCATTCGGATAACTTATTTTCGTCCAAATCTTTAATTTTATCGCCAACCATCGTAAAGTAGCTTGCGTCAAGTTTTGGCACGCGCGCCTTAGCGGTGGCACTATCGCCAATCCCCTTACTAAAGTAGTCGTTATTTAATGCCTCAAGAATCCAACCGTACCATTCCCAGAATTTATTTTGATCGGCTGCGCAGTATCCAGCCAGTGCCGAATTAGTGCTATTTGCGACTAGACCTTCTTCGTCCGGATGATAAGACGCGAGTAGATTCGTAAGACGTAATTCATAGAAAACATTCTTCTCCTCGACATACTCTTTCTTGAAATCTTCAAGATGTGCATCCATTGCGATTGCGAACTTATCACAATATGGGCACATAATATCGGTATAATCGTAAAATACGTGCTTGGCGGTCTTGGCGTCCCCCAATGTCATACCTTCGTGCCAAACGTTAATATCGGGTCTACCTGGATTTGCATTATTATAGATAATTAACGCAAACAAAAACCCTACCGCCAGTAGTACTGCGATTGCTCTAATTGCCCTTTGCATGCTTTTTCTCCTTATATTTATTAGAACTAATAGTAATAAAACTAATATATCCGAGCTTAATGACGGTATATATCAATAAAACAAAGGCTAAAACGGTCAGCGCTCGGCTTATACTTTCGGCGACAGCCATTGCGCTTGCTCCAGCAATTGCGGTCAAAAGAGGCGCAAGCAATGAAACGCCGCAAGTTGGGCATCCTAAGGCAACGAAGCCGAAAATCGCTCCGACGCTACCAGTGCTAGCCCCATCAATAGCATGCTCTTTTTCGCGATGACGCCAAGCGAAGATCAATAGCATAATCGTAAGCGCCTGTAACGCAGACAAAGTGATGATTAACAGACCGTACCAATCCGTAAAATTATCTAGTATGCTAAGCACTACGCGCCCAAGCAGTTCTATCTTCATACTAAGCGATATTCCTGAAAGCAATAGTAGTAAGTTTCCATTTCCGTTCTTAAAGAAACTTAGAATAAGTAAGAATAGAAACAATGAAACTATAAAGCAGACCGAATATTTTGGCTGTCGCAACAAATAGCCAATGCTAATCATAGCAAACTTTGTACGATCAGCTAGAGTAGTTAGTAGATATCTAACCTTTTTAGTTATTTTTCTGAAGACCATAGACCGTGAATATTACAAAAAGAATAAGCCCGCAATTTACCATCATGCCTCAATCCTGAAAATGTAGCCACCGGATCTGCTGTTAGTTCGAGCCTTTGAATTTCAACACGATTGCCGTCCGTGAGGGCAATCCATTCAATACGATGTTCGGGCGCCATCGGATGTAGCTGGATGCCAACCTTAACATCTACATCTTTGTCGTTAATCTCAATAATCGGAACATGTTTCTCGGCGCCCTCATGAATCTTATTCGCCTCTAATATTTCCATACTAGAGCCGCAACAAGTCGGCGTAATGTTTGGATCGATCATTGTTAAAAATAAATTGCCACAGGTGTTACAACGGTAAAACTTGAGACCTTCTTGTTCCATTTAACCTCCTTAATAGTTGTTTTTATTCTACCATAGTCTTAGGCAAATAACGAAACTAAGCATAACTATATTTCACAATGAATTACAAAAAAGTAAATAGTTTTTCGGTTTTTATCTCTGTTGAGACTAAAATAATTACGCAATAAAACTCGTATAAATCAATGTTGACACTCAAAATGCTTGCGATAAAATATAAATAGAACTTGTTCGGACGAATTTGAGAGATCGCCCGAGCGATCCGGAGGTAGTGTATAAATATCCCCATAATGTGGGATATTTTTTATAGCGTAAAAACCACTGGCTAGGCTGGTGGATGTTTATTCTGATATACTGTAACTATTATGGGATTACGGAAGATAAAAAAGAGTTTTCTTGATCGGACCGAGAATGCGATTCTTGAACATATCCCAGAGAAATATCAAAAAGCTGTTGTCGACGTCTATCGACTTGGTTTCTCTATGAATATAATTGGCATATTCGGCATGATCCTCCTACTTTTTTCAATCATTAGTATATTCATAGTAAAAGATAGTTTTACTATTGATGGTTTAATAATCCGTCTCGTTCTGCTTGCAGCTACTTCTGGTCTAGCTTTTTTGGGCGGTCGTTACATGAAGATGAAGCTTAATCCGCCTCTTGCTTTTGGTTGGGCATTGCTCGTAGGAATTATTTGTCTATTCTTGACTGTCTTTTTTGGGTTTATTTTAATTGCTATGTCTATTACCCCATTAGATGCGGTCTATGGCGCAATAACACTATATATTATCGGTTCAATTATGCTACTACTAACTACAATGCCACTCATAATACTAGTTAATACTATAAAGTACCTTTTCTTTGCTCATAAAAGATACGAAAAGTGGTATAAAGACTACGCTAAACGCCATCATTTAGACGAAGAGGTGAAAGTAGTCAAAAAGTCTAAAAAAAATAATTCTGAATATGATGACGGGTTATAAAATAATTGCGACATGGAGATTGCAATAAAAAACCGACCCTTTTTCTCGGGTCGGTCTATTTTGGTCTCAGGACGCCCTCAGAGTGTGCAATTGATTTTGGTCACGCATACGTGCCTATCGTAGAAGCGTCCAATGTCGATATATTCAAGAGTAATCTCGTTATCGATCATGAGGCGATATGTACCAGGCTCCTCGTTGACGACCGTTGCGCCTTCCGGCGGAATAACGATATAAAAGAGGCCATCCTTGTTACAGAGCTTCTGAATGCCGAGTCTCTCGTATATCTTCAGCAAATACTCTTCCGTGTCATACTACTTTGCGTGGTGTTTTTAAGCAGAAAAAACCGCCCAACCAATGTGGGCGGCTGCAAGTTACTGAGATTTTAAAGCTTCAGGCGGCGCTCTGCCTCTTCAATCATGAGCCGCTCAACGCTCGGATCCACGCTCAAAAGCGAAACTTCATGTTTACGATCTTGATCGACGTAGCCAGATACTACTCCATTGTCGAGGTCAAGCGCATCTCCTTCTGGCGGGCGCAGCACTGCGCACCACTCGTCGCTATCGTCGTCTTTGAAAGCGTCTAAACTAACCAGATAATTCGAGCACGGCGCGTATCCAAACTCGGATGGGCTAAATTCGGTCGCATCGAGGCGACCGATGACAACTCTAACCTCGGTAAAATGATAATCGTCGACATCGTTGTCGACGCGAACGCAAACCTGGATTAGGTCGAGCGACTTTCTGTCGCAGAACTCTTTGAGCCCCCTTGATACATACACATTTCGAGAGAACGAACTGTATGCATAGCGACTAAAGAATAACCGTGGCATTTTCAGGCTAGAGCTCTTGCCTAGCACAATTCTGCTAATATTGTGCTCGCATTCGTACATGTAGCTCTCGATTGCGTTATCCGTCAGCCCACTCAAGCTCATCCAATCTTCGGTTAAACAATAGAATCCAAGCTCACCAGTGTGTGAATCCTCATCGTTACCATAGACGTCGCAGAGCTTACGGCTGTCTGTATTTACGAGCAGATGCGTCTTACTGCCATTTTTCTCGCCGATGACATGGATATACCTGCCCTTGGGCGGCATAATCGTTACGCCGCCATTGTCGTAATGTGCAATGCTCAGACGATTGCGGAGCGGACCAAGCGTATACATTACTTCCCAGCAAATATAGCTTTGTGCTTCACACTTCTTGAGCAGCGAAATGTGCTCCCACTTATTTGCGGTCGGACTTAATGAAATGCTGTCCGGACTGTATGGGGACTCCATTACTGAGTAAGTAGCCTTGTCGTCGTAAAAGACGGCAATGATTTCTTTATCGCGCGCATGTTCACTCAGATACGCAAATTGACGAGTTTCTTTCCCGATATGCCGGGGCACATCGTGAATATAAGGCGTGCAATCTTTTTTCGCCAACTTAATAACCTCCTTTCAAGGAACCACAAATATCGTCATTTGTCTAATATGTATATTTTACCATATTATCATCCTTTAGTCAATTCTTGCGTTAGGGTCCAGGGCCTTTGCAGCAAAATAGTTGACAGTACTTGCCAACAAAAAACGGCGTCTTACGACGTCCCTCTTTATGGTGCGGGTTAAGAGACTCTAACTCTCGACCTCTTCCTTGGCAAGGAAGCGCTCTAACAACTGAGCTAAACCCGCAGATTGTGAAACAATTATAGCTCATTTTTGCTTTTTTGCCAATATTTATCTTAGAATGTGTCGTTAGCTTGTGTGATATACTTAGAATATGAGCTTTTTAAAACAAAAACACTTGCTAATGTCTTTGATAGTATTCGCCTTGGCGATTGCGGCTCCTATGTTTCTTTTGAGTAAACCTGCTTCGGCGAAGACGTTGGGTAGCGGGGATGTTAAAGAAGTAGCGCATTTTCTATGCGATAGCGGTCAAAGCTCAAAAGGTGTCGGTACTAATGTTTTGCTCAGCAAGTGCAACGGCGATAATGAAGTCCAGGGGATGACTCTTACGCCTAACCACATCGTTATAACCGCATATGAGCATTATGATAGCTCTAGTAGTCATATTCATGAGCGTAGTCGCGTTTATTTTATTGATCGCAGTACCAAAAAAATAGTTAAAGTCATACCAGATAAATCCTATAGCGCGCTCAGAGATCAGCGTTGTAATCGGAATAATGTTGGCAAAACTGAGGGGTGCTGGGGGCACGTTAGCACTGCTGGATATAATTCAAAAACTGGCAAGATTTACGTCACGACACAGGCTGGTGCCTTTGTCTTTGATGACAAGACCATGAAATATGAAAAAGGCATGGGCTACAGAGGCAAGGACGCGAAATATAACGCCGCTGGCGATTTCTTTTGGTTTAGCGAAGAGCGAAAAATATATAACGGTGACTTATCGAATAAAAAAGGAGATAATTACGGCGCACATCGGCTGAGCGGTCAAGACTATTGGGAAGGAAATGCGACTTGGAAGAATTATTTGATGTCAAATAGCTGGTTCGACGGCAACAAAACGGTTCTTTCTTTTGTTGATTATAAAAAGAACAAGACCAAACCTGTCAAAACCGTGGTGGTAAAAAAAGGACTACTATCGACTGAAATAATTGAGGGATGTGAATTTGGCAGTGACGGCACCCTTTACATGATGACTCCAGCTAAGAATAGCGGTGGTGGTTGGGGGCACGGTGCTAAAATTTACGCCGTAAGCGCCAAAACACTTGGTATTGGCAGTTCTACTAATATGAAGCTTGGCAAGGGTTCGGATGCGACAAGTGGCGGCAATTCAGGGAGTAGCAATGCTGAACCGCACGTAAATCTTGCTCCTCAAAAAGAGTATAAGTGTGCCACGATTCTATCTTTTTGGTGTAAAGATGCGGAATCTAATGGCGATGCTACTATAAGAACTATTATAGAATTCGTCACAACTACTATGACTATC
>JAEEGL010334690.1_pt1 | contig 21214 bp, 24 predicted proteins | sample 9134231 | NCBI WGS metagenome assembly JAEEGL01 (sample SAMN16246548, study PRJNA631951) | gut metagenome | biome: gut microbiome; feature: rumen; material: fiber-attached | host: Bos | place: Iran: Karaj | collected 2018-10 | reverse complement strand
GATACAGACACAGATGTTGACACAGATACAGACGTTGATACTGACACTGACGTTGATACTGATACAGACGTTGATACAGACACAGATGTTGACACAGATACAGACGTTGATACTGACACTGACGTTGATACTGATACAGATGTTGACACAGATACAGACGTTGATACTGACGATGATGATGAACCTACACCACCAAAGAAAGTTGATGCACCTGATCACGATAACATTAAATTCTTGAATAATATGAACAGAGACCAAGTTTCATCAGCAATAGATGCAGGTCAGGTATACACACCGGTAGCTTACGCAGCTGACTTGGACGAAGAAGAAGACACAGGAGTTCGTAAGAACGTTGACGGTTCAGTAACTGTTGTAAAACCACACACACCAAAGAAGTAGAATTTAGGAAAATAAACAAAAAAGAGGATGATTTAAAATCATCCTCTTTTTGTGATTATTTATTTTTTAAAATCATTTTTTAATAAGATTAAACAAATTCCGAGTGATATCAATGCCGATAATATCCAGAAATTAACAGCACTGTTCCAGGAGAATTTATCTATAATATAACCCGTTCCGACACCGGAAAGTATTGAACCTATATACCCGAACATTCCGCAAAATCCGGTAACGGCAGATGCAACTTTCTTAGAGCTTGATTCAACTGCCGAAAGTCCGCCAATCAAAACTTGCGGTCCGCATGTAAATACACCGATAGCAGACACATATACATAATCCATAATCGGGAATTGGTTAATTTTAAACAAATATATGCAAACAGCTAAAAGTGTAAGGCATATAATGTTTACCGGGGCACGTTTGCCGCCAAAAAGTTTATCTGAAACCACACCCGCACCTATAGTCCCTAAAACACCGACGAGCGGCAAGAAACTTATTATCTTTGCAGCATCAGCAATAGTATAATGCTTCATATCAACTTGGTACATTACAAGCCAGTCAATTGTTCCGTATCTTACGACATAAACAAAAATGTACGCAATCGCTAGAAGCCAAACCGTAGGATTTTTGATAATATATTTTTTGAAAATATCAGAATAAGTGTAGTTGTCCTCTGCATCCGATTCCTTGACAGGCTCGACATAATCCGGATCTTTATACTTTTCTATGTCTGGCAAACCAATACTTTCCGGTTTATCCTGCAAATTTTTATAAAAGAAAAAGCAGAAAATCATTGCAATGATTGCCGGAACATAGAATACAGATTGCCAGTCATAGTGTGTAATTAAAAAACCGGAAAGAATCATACTTAAATAGGTTCCGATTTCGTGAGAAGATGACCACAAAGACCACTTAACCCCTCTTTCTTTATTCGCAAACCAATAAGAAAGATTTTTAGCTATTGGCGGAAATCCCATGGATTGAAACCATCCGTTTATACCCCAGAAGAAAGCCAAAAGCATCAAAAGGACTGAAAATCCGCAAAAAGTTAATTTCGGAGAAACAAAATATGCACAAACGACAAATAAAACGTTAACAAAAGCGGAAATAAAAAGTGCCGTAGGTAAAATTCTCTTTACATTTGTGTTATCGGCAATTATACCGTTTATAAATTTGCCTGCCGCATATGAAAAATAAAGAGAACTCCCAAGTAACCCGAGCTCAAGTTTACTGTAACCAAGAGCTTCTTGTATCGCCGGCAACGCAACAGAAATGTTTTTTCTGCAAAGATAAAAAACGATGTAACCGAAGAACATTGATAAAAATATTCTCATTCTCCACTGCGCATACGTTTTATCTATAACGGACTGCTCTGTAATCGGTTCAGCCGGTTCGGGCACTCTATAAAAATGTTTAATACTTGACCAAATACTCATACTTCTCCAATAATCCCACAAAACTATTTACAAATGATATTATCGCACAAAAAAACTCAAGTTGTATTACTTGAGTTTTTATATTTTTTATAAAGCTTATGCTATTAGCTTTTTCTCTACTTTATCGCTTTTATCCGATTTATCAAACGTTTCTCCCGGATATAATTTTGGTTTAATTACACCGGCAGCCGCAAATTTTTGACCAACCGGCATAGAGAAGAACGGCGATATAAATCTTTTTATACCATATTGAAGTAAGATTGCAGAGATTAGTGCAACAGAACCTTTTACCATTTTTTCTTTATGCTGAAGTAAATTTATAACAGCTTTCTTATCAGTACTTTTTAATCTTTCATCAAGATTTTGGTAAAAATGTTTCATAAAATGAGTATTTGAAAATTTTTCAAGCGCATATTCAAGCGGCTTTATTGCCAATAATTGAAGAGCGATATTTATAATTCCGTTTGCCAAATCATAATTTGCTACATCGCTTCTTTTTTCCGGCGTGTATTGTTTATTCTTTCTTGCTGTTGTGGTATACATTACACATCCTACAACATCCTTTGAAATTAGTGATGTCGCAAAGAACATTGCCGGTGACATACCAATTAGAGCTTTTCCAACTTTATTCATGCTGCCACCTCAACTTTCTGGTTCTGAATTGATTTGGATTCATTTCTTCTATCGCGTCTATTGTCAACGAACTTTGCAAACTTAGGATGTACCCAATTCAATATTAAGCAGCTGACTGCCATACCTGCCATACTTATTACCATTGAATATAAATCAGTTTTTCTCTTGAATACGCTTTGTGCTTTAGCATTTAAGTTTTCTACGTAATTTTTCAATTTCTTTGATGAATTTGTAAACAAATCAGGCTCTGCTTTTTTAAGATATGCCAAACCTTTTTCTGTAGCCAATTTATCTTCAGCATCTCTAAATGCCTGCATTTTTTTGGTTTTTACGCCCCATGATTCTACCAATTCATCCAAGACACCTATTTTTGCGTCTTTTCTCAGTTTACTAAATTCTTCCGGATAATCATTTCTCATTAATTTTTTATATTTGTCTGTAACTAACTGTACGTCTTCAATATTTTGGAATTCCGGTTTATGGCGGCACTCTTCGACTTTAGCCATAATTTCCTTATTGTACATTTCGCTTGCTATTTTTTCTGATACAAATTTTCTGAACGGACCTTTTTTGCATGCAAGCTGTTCTAATTTTTCTTCAGTAAGTTCTATGCCGCAATCTGCATAATCTTTTCTGATTAAATCCTTGAATTCTGCTTTTACTGCAGCTATATCTATTTTCCCTTCAAAACCTTTTATTTTTGAAATAGATTCTTCTGACAATCCGTCTCTTTTTAACTGCTTCTCAACATTCTTGGTTATGTAGCTTTTTGATGTTATTAACTGACCAAAGTCTACTTTCTTGCCATTCATTTCCAATTCTTTATCATTAAATAATTGTGAATGTTTTTCAAATGCCAAAGTGTTCATTATTTTCTTTGTCATCTTAGTCAACGGGAACGTAAGGCTTATTGCAATAAGTGCAGATAAGGGTTGCCTTAGTGCCTGGAAACGTTTCTTTTCTTTTTGTTGTTCTTTTGGCAACTTTCTCGCCTCACCTCTGGTCGGGCTCACCAAGATAGCAAAAGGAGCAATTGCGGCTGTGCCAAAGAATTGAATAATTTGGCTTACTATTTCATCTGATTCTTTCAAAAAATTTGATAATTTTTTGAAAGTATGCCAAGATTTTTTGCTAAAATCTCCACCACCCCTGAATTGAACTGAATTGTTTGAATTTGTCAGAACGTTTGAGTTTATACCGCCATTTGGAAGATCTTCGTTATTATTCGATATTAAACGAAGGTGGGAAGATGATTGATATGCATTATCGCTGATACCATTAATTTTCATAAACAACCTTTTATATTATCTGATACACACGGTAAATAGACTTTCCTATATTGATAAAAACATGCAAAAAATAAAAATTGCTATTTTTTATTTAAATATTAAGAAATGTAACATAGTCGGAATTTATATAATACACCGTCACATCTTTTTCATTTATACCCTTTAACAAAATCTACATTGCTATTTGTTAAATTTATCTAAAACAAATTGGATATCTTTGTCTCCCCTGCCTGATAAATTTATTAACATATCTTTGTAGCGGTTTCCTTTGGCAATTTTTAATCCGTAAGCCACTGCATGTGAACTTTCCAACGCTGGAATAATTCCCTCCAAAGAAGATAATTCGTAAAACGCATTTATTGCCTCTTCATCACTAATAACGTCATATTTTACACGACCGACTTCATTCAAATAGCAGTGTTTAGGTCCGACTCCGGGATAATCCAAACCGCTTGCAACAGAATACGCATCAGCAGGATTTCCTTGAGAATCTTGCAAAAGCCTGCATTTGAATCCGTGAATAACCCCGTCTTTACCATAAGTCATGCTAGCAGCATTTTGCCCCGTGGCCGGACCTTTACCCAAGGGCTCAACCCCATATATATCCACACCCGCATCTTCCAAAAACGCGCCAAACAATCCTATAGAATTTGAACCGCCACCAATGCATGCTATTATACAATCCGGTAATTTGCCCGCTTGACTCAGAAACTGCGCACGTGCTTCTCTCCCAATAACAGACTGAAAATGTTCAATAATCATCGGGAAAGGATGCGGCCCAACAGCAGAACCTATTGCATACATTGCTTTATCATACTCATTTATATATGCTGCGAGGGCTGCATCAACTGCTTCTTTTAAGGTTTTTGTTCCGGATGAAACAGATATAATATTTGCACCCAAAATTTTCATTCTGTCTACATTAGGTTTTTCTTTTTTTATATCGACCTCACCCATATAAATATCGCAATCAAGCCCCATAATGGTTGCAGCAGTAGCAATTGCAACACCGTGTTGTCCGGCACCTGTTTCTGCTATCAGCTTGGACTTACCCATCTTTTTGGCGAGCAACGCTTCTCCTAGCGAATGGTTAATTTTATGCGCACCGGTATGGTTCAAATCTTCTCTCTTTAAATATATCGATGCGCCGTATTTTTTTGATAAATTTTTCGCATAATAGACTGGAGACGGTCTTCCTGCATAATTTACAAGCAAATAATCCAATTCATCGTTAAAAGTTTTATCGTCCTTATAGTACTGAAATGCTTTAGCAATCTTTTGAAATTCCGCCTTCAATTCTTCCGGAAGAAATTGGCCGCCATAATTTCCGTAAAAACCTTCGTCTGTCGGTAATATATTATACTTATTCATATTCATAATTTGCGCTCCTACACATTTAAATATTTATTAACTACAGATTTTTTATTTTTTAAAATTTGTGAACCCCGAGTCACTTTACACAAGCTGACCCTTAATTCCTTTGATATCTCTCTTTGGGTCTTACCCTCTGACAGCATTTCCAAAATACGCCATCGTTTGGACAATGTTTCTAATTCAGATTTAGTAAGCATTTCAATAAAAAATTGATTAATATTTTCTTTATTATTTTCTTCTGACAACAATAAAGAAATTTTACTAATTTCGCCTATATTGTTTCTATTCATAGAAACAATATAGTACACAAGAGATCAAAAGTCAATTTAAAAATAGCGTAATTATGATAAAAATGCTTCAATATCTTCGGTCATTCTTTTTAGCAATGTTTTTGCAACATTTTTAACGTCATTTGGATTGTATATGCGCCTAATTGCCTCAGCATCCATCCCCTCGATATCCAGTTCAAAAAATCTGGGGAAATCATCACTCTCCACAAAACCCCTATTTACAACAAATTCATTATTTGGCGTATTAATTATTTTTTTCAAAAATTCCGCAATTTTCTGAAATAAGGATAAATTTTCCATGCTTATTTTATGCACTTTATCGTTTATATAAAACACATCAGACGGAACATCATCTTTAGGGCTTCTTTTGTACCTCAGCATTTGCACAGTCAAAAAGTTATGATTAATTTTGTTCGGTGCATCTTTTAACACTCTCTCAAAACTATCCAAGTCCTTTCCTTTAATATTATTAGTCAATTCACAATTTAACGTAACAGTCAATGCATCCGGCAATATTAATAAACCTTGCTGAAAAACGGATTGCGCGCCTGCATTTTTAAAACCTTTAAAATTTATTTCCATTAATATAAACCTTCCAACGGAATTAAAACTTGAAAAAATATTTTTTGCTACTCGCCTATTTTATAAACATGCAATCACCGTAGCTATAAAATCTGTACCTATTTTCAATAGCTGACTTATAAGCTTCAAAAATAAAATCTTTTCCTGCGAGAGCACTTACGAGCATCAACAGTGTAGATTTTGGCAGGTGAAAATTCGTTATCAATTTATCAACCACTTTAAATTCGTACGGAGGGTATATAAATAGTTCCGAAGCGGATTTACAAGCTTTAATTTCGCCAAATTGTTGATATGCAGTTTCAAGGGTTCTTACTGTTGTTGTTCCAACAGCAATGAGAGTTTTACCGTCCGCTTTAGATTTGTTGATTAAATCTGCAGTTTCACTGCTTATTTCAAATGTTTCGGAATCCATTTTATGGTCAAGTATATTTTCACATTTTACCGGTCTGAATGTTCCGATTCCGACATTAAGAGTTACATACCCGATTTCAACACCCTTTGCCTCAAGTTTAGACAATATTTCTTTTGTAAAATGCAATCCTGCAGTTGGTGCCGCCACAGAGCCTTCATCCCGAGCATAAACAGTTTGATATCGTTCAAAGTCCAACTTTTTGAGTTCATCATCTGCCATTTTACGTTCTATATAAGGCGGAAGCGGAATATTTCCCACTCTATGCAAAATCTCAAAAATATCTCCTATATAAATCATCTTCACAAGCCATTTTCCATCATCAGGAAGCGGCTTGAGTATTTCTACGGAGAGTTCTTTGCTTATTTCAATAACAGTACCTTCCTTAACACGTTTGGATGGGCGAATCAAAACTTCCCACTCTTTATTTATCCCTTCCTTTAAAAGGAAAACTTCTATTTTCGCACCGGTCTCTTTATACCCGTACAATCTGGCCGGCATGACTTTTGTATTATTCAATATTAAAACGGATTTTTCGTCAATTAAATTCACAATGTCATAAAAATGTTTATGCAAAATTTGATGGTTTTCTCTGTCCAAAACCATCATTCTTGAATCCTGTCTTTTTTCTGTCGGCTTTTGTGCTATTAATTCTTCCGGCAATTTGTAGTCAAATTCTGATAAAAGCATCTGTACTTCCCTATCTTTAGACATTCTATCAAAGAAGTATATTAAGTTATGTAACAAATACCGTAAAAAAATGCAAAATAAAAATTTAGGAACTTTATTCTAAATGATGACATTGTACTAGGAGATTTGACCATGAACATTATGATAAAGCCTGCCGTCCCACAAACAGTATACATTAAGGCAAATAAGATAGCAAAATCTGTAAAATCAAAACAAGGAATAGAAGCTGCTAAACGATATGAAGAAAATATGAGACATATCGATTACTGGCACCCTCAAGACGCAAAAGTAATTCAAACAGAATCATACAATGCACTTTTAAAATTTGTATCCGTTATGTTTGCAAATAAACTAAACGACATTGAACAGACTGCGGTCGCTGAACAAATTAGATATGAAATTCACACAAAAATCAACAACATGTTAAAGACTCTCGATGGAATCGATTTATACAATGTCGGTATAGCCGGAGATGAAGTTTTAAAATGTGCAATGGAACGCGACAAGCATTTGGATATTGTTGAAGGAATTTTGAATGAAGCAAAAAGAAGAGGACAAAAAACTCTTAATGCCGAGCAGACAAAGACCGCTGAAATTGAAATGAAAAAGGCGATAGCTTTTGATGAAAAACGCAAAGATTACGTAGCTGCAAGACTTGAAGCAATTGAAAGGAATAAGGAAATTGTTGCTAAAAAAGGTGATGCAGCAGTAAAAGCATTCGATTATTTATACGGAATGCCTGTTTCGATAAAGAAACAATAAAATATCTTTTCATGTTGACAACTTCAGCAATATGCGCTAATGTGACTTTGTTGTCAGTTATAAAACATGGAGGGCTGAATATGAAAAAGATTTTATTATCAACATTAATTCTTGCAGGTATTATTGCCGGAGCTAATACATCCGTATTTGCGGAAGGAAGAATTGCAGTTATTAACACAAAGGCTGTTGTTCAAAAATCCGCACAGCTTCAGGCGTTGAATAAAGAACAACAAACAAAACTTAAAGATTTGGAAAAATGGATTCAAACTTGTCAGGCTGACATAGCTAAGCAGCAAACTCAAGCAGGTAAAGAAAAACTTGCAAAAAAATATGATGCAGAACTTAAGAAAAAACAAGAGGCAATCACAACCAGTTACAAAGAAAAAATAAAAGTAATAGACAAAAGCATCAGTGATACTATTGCTGCACAAGCCAGAGCAAAAGGTTATGACATGGTTATTTCCAAAGACGTTGTTATGTTTGGCGGAGATGACATTACAGAATCTGTTTTAAGTGTCGTAAAGTAACAAAATAAATTTAAAAAAAAGAGAGCGGCAAAGACTTGGCCGCTCTTTTTTTGTTTAAATAACTGCCCGTATCGGGTATTTCAAACATTGTTATAATGTTATATTCTGTGATAAACTAAAGGAGGAATTTTTATGAACAGAAACATTATTACAATCTTATTAATTTTGTTGGTACCTATTTGTGCTTATTGGGGACTTACCAGAGACAATTCGCTTGCTACACTACCTTCTATAGCATCTGATGGGGCTGAAATTATTAAATTCTCTTCTCCTATGTGTTATGAATGCCAAGAGTTGGATAAAGTATTCAAAGAAGTTTATCCTGAATATTCAAATAAAGTCAGCCTAAAAAAAGTTGACGTAACGATGAAAGACAAAACCACACAGGAATTAATCAGACAATATAATGTAAAACTTGTTCCTACTTGCATATTTAAAGATTCCAATGGCGATGTTATAAGAACGACTGAAGGAACTATCCAGCCCAAAATTCTTCAAAACTACATAAGGGAACAAATTAATGGATAGTTTGGTCAATATCTTTTCTTCTTCTACTCAGGCATGGTATATAATGCTTACCATTTCGTTTTTAGGTGGAGTGTTAGCATCTATTTCACCATGCTCGTTGGCAATGCTGCCGCTCATTGTCGGATATGTCGGCGGATATTCTAAAGAAACGCCATTTAAAACATTTTTGCAATTATGCTGCTTTATTTTGGGAACAGCAATTATTTTTACAATTATCGGAATTCTTTGTGCGCTTACAGGAACAGTTTTTGCCTCAGCATTCGGAGGATATTTTACCCTAATTATTGCCTCAATACTCTTGATAATGGGATTAAAGTTATTCGGATTGTTGGATTTTGAGATTCCTACAATTATAAAAGCTATGCCTCAGAATAAGCATAATTCCGTATTTTTGTATCCAGTACTCTTGGGTATGACATTTGCACTTGCCGGCACTCCATGTTCAACCCCAATTCTGGCCGGGATTATGGCTTTCGCAGCAATGGGGAAAAATATAGGTCTTGCCATCCTTATGCTGTTTGCATTTTCTATCGGGCAAGGTATTATAATTGTACTTGCAGGGCTTTTTACCTCCGTTTTAAAAAATATGAAATCCATGTCTATGTTTACGGAATGGGGATTAAAATTTAGCGGATTACTTTTAATTTTGGCAGCTGTTTACCTTTTCTGGAGAGTGTTTTCACCATTAATCTAAATTTTTGAACATTCTAAATATCTGTTTCGTTTACAAATGTGTAAGAGGTAAACACATAAAATTATAGGAGATTTTATTATGACAGAAGAATTAAAACAAGAAATTAAAGAAGAAAAACAATGCAAATGCATTTGCTGTTCTGAAGGATTTAGAGATTTTTTAAAAATTGCTCTCGGTAGTTTTGTAGGGGTATTTTTAGCGTTAACTTTATTTGCAGCGTTGCACAAACCGCCGATGCCGCCATGCCACTTTAATCCGATGATGGCTCCCAGATTTCATCACGGACAACATTTTGTCAGAGGAGGATGCCCGATGCATAAGATGAAAATGCAAAGACCTAACTTCGACAAAAAAATTCCCGTAAGAGTTGAAGTCGAACAAGGTAAATAAGGGGTTATTAAAAGGAAATCTTAAATTTAAGATTTCCTTTTTTTATTGACCACACTTAGCATATATTTTGCACAATCCTTTGAATTGTGGTTTTCATAGGCTATTCTGTAGCATTCATTTACAACTTTATCATAAGCTTCTTTGTCATCAAGGTAGCTTTCTATTTTAAATGTCAGGTCTGAAAAATCCTCATAAAACGGCATGTTCCCTTCAAACAAAGCCAGCTCATCGCGATAATCACTAATCATAAGACGTTTGCATGCAACCGTTTGGAAAGTTCTGTAATTTAGAGATGATATCCCTTGCGAATTCATATTAAACACGATTTTGGCATTATTAATTGCTTTTGCCATATCTTCTTCATTATCTATAAAACCGTGATAACACAAATCAATAATTTCAGGATATTTGGCGCGTTTTTTCGCATCTTCCCTGTGTTTCTCAATAGCGTACCAGGCAATTTTAAGGTGCGGTAATTTTAAAACAAGTTCCTCAAAGAAGCTCAGCCTGTATTCCGTATCAAGTCTGCCGGCAAACATTATATCAAATTCGGGCTCAATACCCATATCTTTGTATACATCAAAATTTACAAAGTGCGGAAGATAGTGTATGTTCTTGAAAGTTTCATAACTGGTAAGCACCTTATCCCAATAGAACGTATAATTATCATCATCATTCAAATGAGAAATATACTCATTCCAATAAGGTCCGGATGTTTTACTTCTTATATCATCTGAAAAATAGTTAACAGAAGGACATTTAAGATTGTTATCAACTTTTATCTTTAAACCGGAAAAATCATATCCAATAATTTGAGAATATTCATTCTTCAAAAGTTCAGGTAAATTGTTGTCAAAAAGTTCATCATAAACAGTTACAGAGCAGTTATTTTGTCTGTAACCATCAATAATACTGCTTGTAGTTAACCTTCCCCCAATACTTATGGGAAGTATTGCCAAAATATTTTTCTTCTTTCCCATACACTCTCTCAAGTTCTATTCTAACACTTTATGAGACAATCCACAAGGGAGGTAAAGATTTAATCCTCAACCAGCGTCCACTTTTTGGAATCAAATTTCAAATCTGTTAAACGTATATTCAGGCTTTTCATATAAGGAGCGAATTTTTGCAAAATCATAATTTTATGCAGCATAAGCTCCTGCGCCACAACAGGATTAGAGCAGGCAACCACCATCACACCACCCGGAAGCATGCTGTATGGTTTTGATTTATTTTTAAATTTTTCAGGCAGAATATCTTCCCAAAAACTGTTCATATTAGTTTTAGTTATAGCCTTCTTTATTTTAGGATCAGTCATCATCGAACCGATGACATCTTCTACCCCTTCAAAATCAGTGTAAAGAACTTTACCCATTTTCCCCTTTTGTTCATGATAAAATGATTAGCATGGACTTAGATAATATCATAAAACAATCAAAAAAGATACTTTTATTAAGCCATGTAAATCCGGACGGCGACACATTAGGTTCTATGTGCGCTATGTATTCAATGATACTTAACAGATTTAAGATAAAAGCAGATATGTCAATAGTTTCAAATCTGCCGTATAATTACAAGTTCTTACCCAATATAAATCTTGCGGAACGATATTTTGATTCGTCATTAGTATATGACTTGGTAATCACTTTGGATGTCGCATCTATAGAGAGAGTAAGGGATGCAAAGATATTTTTTGATAAAGCAAAAGTAACAGTTAATTTTGATCACCATAAAACAAATCCGGAATTTGCACAATATAATATTATTAACCCTAATGCAAGCTCCTGCGGAGAAGTATTGTACAATTATTTTAAAGAACATAATTGGCAGATTACGGAAGATGCAGCTGTTTGCCTTTACGTTGCAATAATGACGGATACCGGAAATTTTAGGTTTGAAAATACATCTTCAACAGCATTGAGAGCCGCCGCAGATCTTGTCGATTTTGGAGCAAATCCAAATATCTTATACAAAAAGTGTTATGAAACAAAAACTAAAAATTTGGTAATGTTTCAGAACCATTGTGTAAATAAAGCAATTTTTTCGGAAGACAACAGAATCGTTTACACAACGGTTTACAAAAAAGATTTGGAAAAATATTCTGCAGGAGATGATTATACGGACGGAATAGCGGAGACTTTAAGAGCAATAGATACTACCGAAGTATCCTTCGTAGTAAAAGAAGTTGAAAATAAATTGACAAAAGTTTCTATGCGGAGTAAACATATAGATGTCGCAAAAATTTGCGAAAAATTTGACGGCGGCGGTCACACTTTCGCAGCCGGATGTACTATCAAATCAGGAATAGCAGATTCTATTGATAAGATAATGAAAGAGATTAAGTTTTGAGTATAAAAACCCGATTAAAAAATCATATAAAATTTATAAAAAGTGTTATAAAGTCTGTCGTAGACAATGATTTCTTCGGTATGGCATCCGAAATGGGATTTATGCTAACAATCGGGATTTGCCCATTGATATTGTTTTTGACAGCGCTTTTTGGTTACATTGGTAAACATTACTTCATGAATCCAATATTTGTATTCATGCAAAATATCATGCCTGCAGATGCTTTGAATGTGATTAAAATTGTGCTCAATGAAGTATTTTTCTTTTCAAAAGGCGGATTAATTGCAGTTTTAGGCTTTTGTATAACTTTATTTTTGTCAACAAACACACTTGCAATCGTTGCCAAAGGATTAAACAGAGCTTATAAAATTAAGGAAACAAGAAGTTTTCTTTATTCAAGACTGCTTGCACTTGTTATGGTTTTCGTAAATGCATTAGTACTGTTTTTGAGTATTACACTTATCATTTTCGGTAAAGTAATAATTAAGTTTTTAGTCACCTATTTCGGTATGACAGAGCATCTCGCAAACATCATGTTATTTACACGTTGGCCAATTGCATTCCTTACATTATTTATTCTTGCCTATCTGAGTTACTATATACTTCCTGACTTGTCAGGACACGAAAAACTGAAACGTCACAGCGCACTACCGGGGTCAATATTTTTCTGTATTTCCTGGTTAATTGGTTCTTGGGGATTTTCAATTTATGTCAACAATCTGCACACATACAACTTTGTATACGGAACGATTGCAGGATTTGCAGTCATGATGATGTGGTTGTATTACACTTCAATATTGATTTTAATAGGCGGAGAAATTAATTCCCAACTATATGATAAGCTTGAGAGAAAAGAAACTCTTACCGCAATGAGACAAGCAAAAGAAGAATAAAAGGTTTACTTGTGAAAATACCTCATCTCAACAAGACCGTTATCTTTAGGGCTATTTGTGACCACAAAACCGTTATTTTCGTAAAACTTAACTGCGGATCTTAAAGCTTGGAGTGTGATATCTTTGTCGGGATATGATTTTTTGATAAAATTCAGGAATCCCGTTCCAACATAACAATATTTCTGCACAAACCAATTTTTAATTGTTTGAAGATAATCCAAATAAATGTCATTAGGGAATATCTTGCTGGACGATATTTCAGCAACTCCCAGTATATTTCTTGTTTTAACATATTTATAAGAATCTTGTTCCTTATTCATTGTAAGGAACCTTACCCAATTTTTGTTATACAATTGTCCATTTTCCGTAACTAAATAGTCCTCAAAAATAGACCTTGCAAAATTTGTACGTCTTAATGAAAAATTTACTAAAAAATTTAACGAGCTTGTATCCCGTATATCGTCAGGAATAAATTCGGTTATGGCAGCTCTGTATGGAACTACCTCTTTCTTTTTTGTTATCTCTCCAATATTAACAGGGGATACGTATTTAGCTCCGAAAGTTATCACTTTGTTACACCTTGATTTTACCGGAAAATTTCATAAGTATATCCGCATTGTTAGGTGGCACACTTACAGTTTCAAACCCTCTGCGTTTAAAGTAGTCTGCTAAATTTCTTGGTGCATGCAACCACAAGTCCTTATTACTAAATGTTTTCTTCAAGGACTCAATCATTGAAGTTCCGCAACGTTTTAAATGGCTGTATGGGTTTGTGAAAACGTAGAATGGATTTACCTGAATCATGTCGATAAATACATTACCGCCACCCATATCTGTAGTTTTTGTCATTCCCAACACGGTAGAAGGCATAATCCTTTCTAAGTCATCTTTTTGCTCTGTTAAGAGAAAGTATCTTGAATTGAGGTTACTTGTAGATTGTCCTTCATATTCAAAAATATCTGATATCAAAGAAGCGTCTGCTCCTCGATTTCCAAATATATAGGATAATCTTTTCATTGTCGCAATATCCGATGCATCTGTCGGATTAACCTCCGCAAAAGAAGACGGATAATTTGAAGTTACTGCTACAAAATTATAATCTTTAATTACAGATGTCGGATTAACTAAAGTTCCTCTGAATGATACCATTTAAATTTCTCCTTTAACAATTATCAAAAAAACCGTAAAATTTTTTTTTGCTACCATCTTTTAATTATTTACATTACTTAACAAAGTTTTATAGAAATAGCAATTTTAATATGCGGATTTACTTTATATAGTTAAGGCAGGTTAAAATGTAGGACTCACTATGTCATTCTGTTATCTAAATAACGTGAATAGTAACACTCAGATATACCATAACCCAAGTTTTGGTATACGTAGTAATTCTGCCCAAAATAACAAGCCGACTCCTATAGACAAAATTACCCAACGTATCGAGGAAGAGAAAAAAAAGAAAAAAAATAAAACTGCCTTTGCTGTTGGTGGAAGCGTTATAGGGTTGTCTTTACTGGTGACAATATTTAACCCCAAAATGTCTTCAAAGCTTATTGAAAAATTGCGAACTCAACAATACAAAACAGTCCATAACCTTGAAAAAAACAAGAATGATTTCTTAAAAAGCAAATTCTACAGTGTTTTGTCAAATGTCACCGAATGGAGTTCGAGGGCTTTAGGGTCAGTTAATAACGTAAATTCTGTGAAAGATACCTATTATAAACATCTTTGTACGGAAGATAAAACATTCCTAAAAATTCACGATACAAAAAAGATTAAGCGACTCGAAAAAATGGACAAAATATTCCGTAAAGTTATGCAAAGACCACACGAAGTTATTACAAGATGGGGAGACACATTAGCAAAAAATACCGTAAGAAACAGCTATAAAAAAGCTTCTAAAAGAATGGACAAGCTCGAAAATCTGATTTCAGAATATGTTAATAAATTGCCTGCCGGCGAGAGAGCTGAATTTGAAATCAAATTGTCGCAAATAAGGGGACAGAGGGAGTGTTTTTCCGCAGAGAATCTTGAAACCAGATTTTCAAAACAGGAAAAACTCATGTCCAACTTGAATAATAGTATTAGAGCAAGGTGGAAAGCTTATACCGGCGGATTCAGAAATAAATTTGTAAAAAATTCCGAACATTTTAACCGTAATCTCTCTTTCTGGGCACACGATATGATGGAAGCGGATAAAAAAGTTGTAATGGAAGAAGGCGCAAGACGAGTTGACTTTTTGTTTGGGAACAAAAACGGAACGAAAGGCGAATATAGAGAACTGATTGAAAAATTATCCAAAAATCTAAGTGAAGAAGAAAAAAATCTGCTGGAAAAAAATCTGAGAAAAACCGAAAAAAGTTTAAGAAACGCAAACAAAAATGAATGCGAAGAATATTTTGATAAGAAAAGAGATTTGGTTTTAGGTAGCGCTCCTACAGACATACTATCCAGCATTCTTTTGTTGACAGTGGGTGGGGTTGCATTTGCTACATCTGACGATAGAGATAAAAGAATTTCCAGATTAATTACAAAAATAATACCAACATTTGCCGGTGTAATAACTAACATAACATTGACCACAATGCTTTTTGCCGGTACAAAAAATTTATTGTGTGCAGCGACTACCGGTATTATACTTAATAGAATCGGCAGCAAAGTTGACAAAGCTCGATTAGTAGCTAAAAACAAATTGCCTGAAGAAGATTAAAATTTTATGCTATAATATTTTCATCCAACAGTTACGGAGGGAAATTAAATGTCAACATTACGAAATGAACGGGTAAGGAAAGAACTTATGCGCGATGTTTCTGATATTTTGCGCAAGGAAATTCGGGGATTAGAAGGAGTCGTTTCAGTAGTTGATGTTGAAGTTTCACACGATAATTCTTTTGCAAAAGTTATATATAGCGTCCTTGGCTCGCCTGAACAAGTAGAAAAGGACAAAGCTATAATTGAAAAAAATACAGGCAGAGTAAGATATGAAATTGGTAAACGCATCAGATTGAGAGTAACTCCGGAAATAAAATTTGTATACAGTGACGGACTGGAACAGGGCTCACGCGTTCTTGATTTGATTGATAAAATTTCCAAAGGCGAAATCAAATAATGTTTGGTTTTTTAAATATATATAAACCCAAGGGCAAAACGTCGCATGACGTTGTTGCAGTTCTGCGTCGTATAACGAAAATTAAACAAATTGGTCATACAGGAACTTTAGACCCATTTGCAGAGGGCGTTTTACCAATTTGTATAGGCAAAGCCACAAAACTTATAGAATACCTAAAAGATGATAAGGCATACATCGGTACGGTCAAACTGGGTGAATCTACCGCAACATATGATACAGAGGGTGAAATTGTAAGCGTATCTGACAAGTCAGTGAACTTGAAAGAAATTGAAGAATTGTTGCCTCAATTCCGAGGAGAGATATCGCAAATTCCACCAATATACTCCGCAATAAAGGTAGGCGGGAAAAAATTGTACGAATATGCCCGAAATGGCGAAGATGTAAAAATTCAACCCCGAAAAGTAACAATTTCAAAATTGGATATTCTAAAATTTGATACAAAATCAAATGAACTTGAATTATATATAGAATGTTCTAAAGGCACGTATATTCGTTCTTTGGCTAATGACATTGGCGAAAAACTCGGTATTTATGGGCATTTAAACAAACTCGTCAGAGTTAAAGCCGGAGATTTTCTTATAGATAATTCCGTTAAACTTGAAGAACTACAAACTGATGATGACATAAAGAGGTATCTTATAAATCCGATTAAATATCTGGATTATCCGATATACAACGCAAACGAATCGGAAATCAAGGCGATTTCAAACGGCAATCCGATAACTGTCAAAATACCAAACGGAACCACGATAATAACTTATGCAGACAAAATCATAAGTGTCGGAATTGTCATGGATAATATTCTTAAACCGCAAAAAGTCTTTATTTGAAAAAGTATCTGCCTTTTGTCTTAACTTTTATTTCTTTATCAACCACTACTTCTTCAGAACGCGGAACTTTTTTCAAAAGTTCTTCCTCTTCAGGTGTAAACTTAGACACTTTTTTAACGGTTTCCTTCTTCGCATCATTCAAAGTTGTTGTTGCTTCTTCAACAACTTGCTCATTTTCTTCCGCAGTCTTGTTTTGAACTTTCTTAATTTTTTCAACAGCCTTTTGTATAATAGAAACTTTTTCCGTTTCAGCTTCTTCTTTCACGCTTTCTTCAACAGCAGACTCTTCAGCTGCTAAATCAGCAGATTCAGCGTTTTCTGTAACAACTTCTTCGACATTGCTTTCAATATCCGGCATGCTCTCCGGCTCTTTGTTATTCAATTTAATGACACACAGACCAATAATTAACAATACAATCAGGATTGCAATTACTATGCTCAAACTCTTTTTCATACTCGCTCCTTTATATTTACCAGCTGCTCTTTAGATAATTTTATAGTATTTGTAAGCAAAATGTCAACAAAAGTAAACAAATATTTCTGCCGAAAAATGACACTACGAGAAGATTTTTCCCCTGAATTCCGCATGCCTATTGCCAAACCTCGACAAATATGATATATTTAACTGTGTTTATTGCAAAAGGAGAATACGAAATGGCTAAGAAGTATTCGGACGAAGATTTTGAGTCACTTTTGGCGAAATATGATTATACGTTCAAAAGGGGCGATATTGTTAAGGGAATTGTTTGTGCATATGAATCTGATGGCGCTATTGTTGATATAGGTTCTAAAAGTACTGCCTTTGTTCCTGCAAACGAGGTTTCTTCGGACAGAAAAATTAAAACTGAGGAAGTATTGGAAAAAGGCGGAGAATATGAGTTCTTAATTACGCAAGATTGTGATGAAAACGGCAAATTCACATTGTCTTATAAAAAAGTTCATCTCGCTCATACTTGGGCAGAACTCGGAAGTGTTAAAGAGGCCGATGAAACGATTTCAGTTGTGGTTTCCCAACATGTTAAAGGCGGTTTAATCGTAGATGTGTCAGGAGTTCAAGGCTTTATACCACAAGGTCAGCTCTGTGCAAAAGAAGCCGCATGCGCTCCCGGTGACAAGATTGATGTAAAAATTTTGACATTGGATAAAGCCCAAAACAACCTGATTCTTTCTAACAAAAAAGTTTATGAAACCAACTTGGCAGAAAATAGAAAAAATGTATTTTCACAAATTGAAGTTGGTCAGATTGTAAAAGGCGAAGTTGTAAGGATTACGGATTTTGGCGCATTTGTCAATATTGGCGGGGTTGATTGCCTTCTTCCACTATCACAGATATCCTGGAAATGGGTTGAACACCCCACAGACCTGCTGTCAGTTGGTCAAGAAATTAATGTCGAAATTATTGACATCGACCATGACAAGCAAAGAATAAGCTTGAGCTTAAAAAATACCGAGCCTGATCCATGGATTAAAGCGGAAGAAGAATTGAAAGAGGGCGATATTAAAGAGGGTATTATAACTCGACTCAAGGCATTTGGTGCTTTTGTTGAAGTTATACCCGGAGTTGAGGCACTTCTTCCTCAATCCGCACTTTCTGAATACCAGAATACGAAGGGTAAGATTTTAAATATCGGAGACAAAATTGACACTAAAATTATCAAATTCAATCCTAAAGATAAAAGAATATCTTTGGGTTTGCCGTCTGACGATGTGTAAAATATAGCTTTAAGTTAAAGGAGGATGGATTATCGCCATCCTCTTTTTTAATAAAATCTTAATAAGGTATTTATTCCTTTTATGCTAAAATTTACATGTAGTGAAAAACTGCTTTGTAAAAAAGAAGGGGTACGTATGTGCGGAATAGTCGGATATATCGGGAATAAGTCAGCTTTAGACATTTTACTTGAAGGTTTAACAAACTTGGAATACAGAGGTTATGATTCAGCCGGTATTGCTGTAAATGTTGATGGAAAAGTGGAATTATACAAAGCTGAGGGTAAATTGCAAAACCTAAAGGACTTAACTTCTTCAAAGAAAGAGCACATCTCAAAATCTACCATTGGGATAGGACACATCCGATGGGCAACACATGGAGCACCAACTACGGTAAATGCACACCCTCATTCTTGCAATTGCGGTCGTGTCGCAGTTGTACACAATGGTATTATTGAAAATTTCAAAGAACTTCGTACGAAATTGGAAAAAGAAGGTTGTGTATTCAAATCACAAACTGATACAGAAACTGTTGCACATTTGGTTGCAAAAAAATACGCACAAACAAAAGATTTAACAGAGGCAGTAAGACTTGCTACGAAAGAAATTGAGGGTGCTTATGCACTCGCGGTTATTCATCAGGATGTCAAAAACACAATTGTGGCAACCAGAAGAAATGCCCCACTTCTTGTAGGAATTGGAGAAGGGGAATATTACGTTGCATCTGATGTTCCTGCCATTATTCAGTACACCAAAAAGGCTATGTATCTTGATGATAATCAGATTGTTACTTTAACCCCGGACTCAATGAAACTTATTGATATTGATGATAATGAGCTATCCCAAAAAATTGAAACATTGCCATGGGAACCGGTGGCATTGAGTAAAATGGGATACAAACACTTCATGCTCAAGGAAATCCACGAGCAGCCAGATGTTGTAAGGAATGTTTTAAGCGGAAAGTTGCGGGCGATTGACGAAGATATAGTCCTCAATGAAGTAACCTTAAACAAAGACTCTCTAAGAAGCTTAAACAGAATACAAATCGTTGCGTGTGGGACATCTTTGCATGCCGCAATGGTAGGTAAATATATTATAGAGGAATTGTGCGATATTCCTGTCGATGTTGAACCCTCCAGCGAATATATTTATAGAAAAACTGTAGGAGATAAGAATACTCTTGTAATAGGGGTTTCACAGTCAGGTGAAACTGCAGATACAATAACTGCAATAAGACAGGCAAAGACAAGAGGTTCGCACATTCTGATTGTCACAAACAGGCCTGATTCTACAATGGCAAGGGAAGCAGACAGCCTTATTCCTGTAAATGCCGGTATTGAAGTTTCTGTTGCGGCAACAAAATCTTATATGGCACAGGTAATTTCTTTTTACCTTCTTGCTATTTACATTGCTGAAATTAAGAATTCTACTTCTTCAGAAAAATTGGCAAATATAAAAAGAGAGTTAATTTTACTTCCTCAGAAATTGGAAAAAACACTTTCTCATAAAGAAGATGTCCAAGCCTGTGCAAAAAAATTCTCTAATTCAAAAGATTTTATATTTATTGCAAGAGGTATAAATTTCCCTACAGCTTTAGAAGGTGCGTTAAAACTAAAAGAAATAAGTTATATTAACGCAACAGGTTATACTGCAGGTGAACTTAAACATGGTCCCATTGCGATGCTCGATGAATCAATGCCTGTTTTAGCAATCCTTATGAAGGGAAAAGTTTACGATAAAATCCTTTCTAATGCAGAAGAAGCACGAGCAAGAAATGCAAGAATGATTGCACTTACAGATTCTAATGACACAAAACTCAATGATTTATTTGAATCAATCATCAGAGTTCCGGAAGTAGATGAAACCCTTTCACCCGCTTTGGCGATCGTGCCGTTACAATTGCTGGCATATTATATAGCGGAATTTTTAGGCAAAGACGTTGACCAGCCAAGGAATCTAGCAAAATCTGTTACGGTTGAATAAAAGATTAAATACCCCTTGATTTTAGAAATTATATGTAGTAAGATAAATAATGCGCCTTGAAAAAGGGCGTAAAGAAAAATGATTTACACTTAAGTATCGTATGGGGAAACCTGGCAGATACCGATGAGCCGAAATATAATATTAGCGTAAAGCTAAAACAAAGAAATAGCATGCGAAGCGCAGCGTTAACATGTAACGAAATGTAAAAAATTGAGTTGACAATAGTTATTGAAGCGCTAAGATGGAAAAGTTCGGTGAGGAAACCACCGGTTTGCAGCTGTCAAAAGACTGAGTGATGAAGGGAAGTAATCACAAGAAT
>JAEEGL015005852.1_pt1 | contig 21215 bp, 11 predicted proteins | sample 9134231 | NCBI WGS metagenome assembly JAEEGL01 (sample SAMN16246548, study PRJNA631951) | gut metagenome | biome: gut microbiome; feature: rumen; material: fiber-attached | host: Bos | place: Iran: Karaj | collected 2018-10 | reverse complement strand
TCAAAGACCTCATCCTCTTCAAGCTTCCAGCCGTACTGGCCTTCAAGGTTCTTATAGACAAGCTTGCCGCTTGTGATCACTATGGATTCCTTAGCAAAAACAGTCTCCGAATATACACCGTCTTCACTCGTATTGGCTATCTCTACAATTCCGAAATGCGCAGCAGCAGGTACATCTATGGTCTGCTTCTCAGAACCACAGAATACCATACGTGATGTCGCACCCGAATAACTTACATTTCCGTTTATCTTAAGATTTCCTTCAAGCTCAACGACACCGTTATAAAAATAGAAAGTAGAATAATTGTTTGGAAGATTGATATTCCCCTTTACATGAAGTTTCGCATTACTTCCATTAACAGACAGACTTGAGTATGTTCCGTTACCTATGATATCGCCATTTACAGTAAGATCTTCATACACTGTAAACGAACTGCTTGCGCCTATACGTATGTCCCCTGTCACTACATGCGTTCCATACCAGCTAAATCCCTCTCCTACCAGCATACTGCCATGGAGTATGTTATCAGTAAATGTAGTATTAGGAGCACCGTCAATATATCCTGCTATCTCATGCCCGTTATCGTTGAAATTACCCATGACAACAGCTACAGCATTCGATGCATCAAATGTTACTGATTTATCAGTCTCATTAGTTATCTCGACATTCATGAATCTCGAGTTATCATAATTCTTCCTGCTATATTGGAAATAAACTCTCTGTGCCCCGTCTCCGTTAAAGACAACCTTGTGGCTTCCCGTAGCCATGAAACTGGCTGAATTATTATCCGTATATACCAGGAAATCCCCGCCGACAGATAATATACCCTTGGTCAGATAAGTCGAATGAGATACATTTGATCTGGTCATAAAGCTTCCGCCTACATTAACCTTATCAGATGCATCTGTCATACGAAGGATACCCGTACTCATCCCATAGGTATATCCGCTTTCGTTCTCTGTTCTGGACGCAATATAGTAATCTCCTCCTACATTAAGCTCACCACCATTGATGAAAACCTCACCGCCATACTGGATAATATCTCCATTAACAGTAAACGTATACCCATTAAGATCAAGTTTACCAGTACCAAGAAGATAATCCCCGTCTATAACCGTATCCTCTGTCAGTGTAAAGCCTTGTGACATTATCTCTTCACCGACTCTGAACTTACAGTTGTTACCGATAAATGTTTTTGAGAAAACAGGAGTCGCCGAATAAACTCCGTCACTGCTGGTATTCTGGAGCTCTATACAGGCAAACTGTCTTGTATTTGTAGATATATTGATAGTCTGAAGTCCTGAACCGTTGAAAAGAACGGTATTGGTTCCTTCGGCCGTAAAACCCTGGGTGGCTGTAAAATCACCGGCAAGTTCAATAACACCGTTACTGAAATTCTGATAATAACTGCCGTTATAATTATCCAGATACAGATTTCCGCCTACGACCATCCTGTCATTAGCATTATCCATCTGTATTCTGGCATATCTGGTAGTCCTGGCATTACCATAGTTGACCAAAACTCCGCCGTTAAAATATAATAACGAATCACCTTCAACCGAAGTATCCCTATGTACTGTAAGCGAATGGCCGTTGAGATTAAGAGTTCCGCTTACAACATTAACAGAAAACACATCCATATCCTCTGTCAACGTGTACCCTCCGCTCACTGTCAATTTAGCCAAAGTGGTCTCGTAAACCTTATTGCTGGTCCCTATAACAGTACCTTCAGAATCTAAAGCAAATATAAAGTAAGTGTAATCCGTCGAAGGTGCAAGAGCACTATCCGTATAACTACACTCAGAACCGCTGTAAAGCCTTACATTATTTCTATAAACTTCATATACAGATGCACCCTCTACCTGATCCCAACTAAGCTGTATATTCTGATTCGAAGGAACCACTGTATCATTAAGTGCAAAATTTTCAGCTACCGAAATATCCCCATTGTATTCAATAATGGCACGGTCTATCAATTCTTTTGCTGCCTCGGTAAAATCAGTAGAAGACAGTTTACCTGCGACACCGGCAGTAGAGGTCTGATTACCATACATCCAATACTCATATGAGCCGATATGCCATATCTGTCCTTTATAATCCAAGGTATTCGTTTCACCAAAAGTATTAGAATTATAATTGGTAACATAAGTAACCGCATCTGCATCTACAGGCGACACAACAACAGGTCCCGAATAAGACCCGTTATACATATATCCTGTAAAAGCCAATCCGGAATTCACCTTTGTAAAGTTTCTTCCACTGATCTGCGTTATCAAATCCCCCGGAGCAAATACAGCGCCGGCTTCTTTAGTGTATAATAATCCATACACATCATTCAGTGAAGAATCAACAATGTTACTGTCATTCTCTATCTCATCTGCTTTTACGCTAAATAACTGCCCCTTAGGCAAATCACTTACCACAAGGATCAAAGCAAGCAGAATCGGAATGATCCTTTTAACCCAATGCCTTCTTTTCCTCATTATGTCATACCTCTTTCCAGTTTTTATCCCGACATACATAATATAACGTTTTACCCGCCAGGCAAAAAATAAGCTGCAAAACTCAAATAAATGAGCATTGCAGCTGAACTATCATATCAGAGTGATCATACCGCCCCTTACTTAGACTCTCGCTTTGCGTCCAAACGTTTCCGTATGTTTGCCAATTGATATACTAACATACCAAAAGGAAATATGTCAACAAAAAACAATGCTAAGATGTTAAGAAATTGTTAATTTTTTATTATGATAGCGCATTAACCAGCCCCATCATCCCATATACTATTTTTCATCTATACATTTATCCGTAGGATTAAGCATTCCGACCACTACCCAAAAATACATTGCAACATTTATAATACTGCTGTTGAAAAATGCCTGAACAACATACCCGGTAAACATAGCCAGAACGATCCACCATATCGTTCTTTGTTCAGAATCCGTTGAATGAACTATTGTACTTATAGCTCTTTTAGCAGACAAAATAAGCAAGATCAAATAATTCAACAACGCAAAAACACCCTGTGTTACAAGTGTATGAATATATTCATTATGTGCTTTACCCTGGGAATAATCCCCCTCCTTCCAATCCGGCAGATCCCAGAAACAATGACGCAGATTATCAAGACCTATTCCCGTAGCCCAGTATTTTGGCACTGTCTGCAAACAAACTCTCCATATGTACCCTCTATGGCTTCCAAACGAATCAAAATCACTGCTTTCGAGTTCACTGGTTGACTGGGTAATTCTCTCAGATATCAAGTCAGTCTTAAATGCACTGATAGCAATCATAAGAACCATGATAACTACTGCCACAGCCCAACTGATAATATTATTTTTAAATACATCTTTATTGTCTTTTTTTCGCATTATCAAAATTGATATCAGTAAGAAACATACTACTGCTATATCCCCAACCCATGCCAATCTGGCCATAGAGTTAAATGAACAGTAAAAAGATAATGCAAATATCAACGCCAATACTATCTTTGCTTTGATATTCCTTAATAGTACAAAACTCGATGCCGTCACTGCTACAAACAAAACACTTAACCCACCAAAGAAATTGGTATTTTGCGTAAGCCCGTACACTTGAACCGTAGTAGAACCAAAATAAACTTCTTCTATCTTGATTTCAAACGACTGTAATAAGCCTATGATCCCTTCAAACAAAGCCAACGCTAAAAATACCTTAAGTATTATCTTCCTGCGTTTGAACCCTGTTACCTGAGCAGCCGAATACATCAAACTATAATATGCAAGAAAATGTGCAGGTAACTCATCATAATGCCACCCATCTATAGAGTTTTGAATATCAGTTGAAAACACCAACGATATAGCTGAAAAAACAATAAGTGTAATATAAAAGATATCCGCAGTCTTAATATTTTTTGCTTTTGTTTTGCATACAATCCTAAGCAGGCACATTACTACTCCAAGATACCCATATAATGACAATAATACCGGCTGAGAAGTATATTTTATGCCAAATATTTCTGAAATAAATTCAGCTGCAGGGATAACTATCATGCAAGATACAACGTAATAGAAGAATGCTTTTTCATTAATATATTTTTCCACTTTACTATAAAAGTCTTCATTTTCAATCTGTTTGGTCATAAGCCTTCAGTCCCTTTTCCTCTGCTATATTCTTCCGAACATATATATAAGTGCTTGTTTTTGCACTCATTCCCTTTTTAATATTACCAAATGACATCTTGAATACAGGGATATAATTGCTATAATCTACGCGTGTAGAACCTTGTATTTCCAACAACTTTTCAGTTTCTATGAAATCAGGATATCCTATGATAATATCCGGACTCCCTTTCTCCAAAATATCTTGATAGATATTTTTCATTTCCTGTTTTTCAGGTATCTCATGTAAATATGCATAGGATTTCCTTATCAGGTCAGGCGAGTTTATTATCTCACTGTTTTTTAAATACGGAGCCAGATTAACCCCCTGTTGAGAGAATATAAGGTCATACTCTGTATATCCGTCAGGTACCTCTTCTGTGTCAAAAACCTTATACCAGTCAGTCAATATAGTATAACCATTATCCAGCCCATTCTCTCTTAAAAAAGTATACTGCGCTCTTCCACTTCCATATGAAGAAACCATATCCGATATGCATGAGCTTATATTCCAATAAATAGGGATTATTATCATAAGTGCAAGCGCTATCTTTCCAAAATCAAACAGAATCTTATTCCGATTACTTTGGAGTTTTTCTGTTTGTTTATCCTTACAAGAGTCAAACTCAGTCCATATCCAAAATCCAATAAATAAAAGACTGATCCCTATATGATGATAAAAGAGATAAACTACTGCACCAAACACAGATAGCATAATATAGGGTATGAAGAAATAAAGTAACCTTGCTATCCCGTTTTTTCTTTTCATACAAAAATATACCAGACAGGCAATTATTCCCGCTCCTATAACAACCGCAACTATTAACTCTGCGCTGTAGAATTCTGCATTTCTAAGAGTTCCTGAGGTATAAAAGACATTGGTGAAAAACAGGTCCGAAAGAGATGCAAACCCTGTGTATAAAATCCTGACAAACAGCCCGTTTTCACTGGATGTATTATTCGCTACCAGGCTGGCAAATGTATTATCCGCCGGTACGATACGCCACAAAATAAACAAAACATAACCTAATAGGCCTGCAAGCCAAACTATCTTTCCTTTGTATAGCAAATAATCTTCTATGAAAATCTTAAAAGCCCCTCGGCTCTCACCATTATCAGAGTTCTTCTCCATGGACTTTTTATTAGCTGATATAAGCATTTCTATAAGCCAAGCTATACATATGCCTCCGGCTATAACTATACCATATGCCCCGGATATACAAAGTAACAACAGAGAAAGAACGAACCTGCCCGTCTTCTCATTCCTCTGCTTAAACGATATCGCCATGAGTACAAAAGCTAACATCATCATACAGTAAGGCCGGCTGATAACTCCATACTGATAAAACAAATAATAAGTAAATGGGATGGTAATCCTGAAGATACGTTTAAATGGGGCTTTATAGATAAATAAGCCCATGGCCAGCCCACTGAATAACAAGCTAACTATACTCAAAGATAATTCATACGGTGCCCCAATCTTAGCAAACGGGACAAGGATCATATGCCACAGTGCAGGATGACCTTCATAATGCGGTGTTACAAACAGTATCTCATATATAGAAGAATCCCTGGCTATAAGCCACGCAAGAGCCTCATCAAACCACGGCTCATGCACCAGAAACATCAGCATATGCCCCACGCAGTAAAAAGCCAATGCCATAAACTCTAAGGTTCTTCCCTTTACAGCATCCACCCCGTCAGAGAACCTGTTAATTGCATTAGCTATTCTATTTAATACTTTTGCTACCGCACCTTCACTTTGCATAATAGATATTATAATCCTAAATCTAAGGATCCTCTTTCATAATAGTGGCCATCATACATAAACCCCTTGTATAGTATAACATAACCCACTATTCAGTGACAACAAGTTTTGTTCCGGAATTGGAACAAATGCACCATTAAAACGGGCCGGTCATCTCTGACCGGCCCGCAATCATATTACATTATTCTGTTGTATGATATCTCAATATCATTAATCGATTCTGAAAATACCACGTTTTACAAAGTTAACATCGGTCTTCTTTCCTACGCCACCTGTAAGTGTTGCGTTTTCAGGAACTGTCTCGATAACAATCTTGTAGTTATCACTTGCATCCATACCATACTTATTAGTATCTCCGGCTGCATTTAATCCGTATCCTTCATAGAACGAAGCATCGAGAGGAATCAGGATGTAATAATCCACGCCATTTGATATCTTATTTCCGGTTACTGCAGTGTTATCATCCTTCTTGTATACCTGAAGTTCAATATTCTTATCTCCTGCATATACCTTAATCTCAGCCTTGGTATTAGCACCACTGGAGCCTACAGCAGGTACATCTCCCCTAAAGTAGAACTTCATAACTGTCTGATCAGCCGTCTTAGATGAATTAGTGCTATAATCATCACTAGTTATAATGTTCGAACTACCGGGCATAGGTGAAGGATTCGAAGCAGGATCCATCTGCTTGGTACCATCATACTCAGGATATACATATACATTATTCTTTATATATGTAATAGGTGTAGGTGCAGGTGTCGAGCCAGCTCCGGGAGTAGTTCCACCAGGTGTTGTCCCGCCAGGTGTTGTAGTACCGGGATCGGTTGTTCCGGGATTTGTCGTTCCGGGTCCATCGGTAGGTGTAGGTGTAAGTAGAACTACAGGTTCAGGTACTACATTACTTCCAGGGTTATCAGGTATAATATTAGGAAGCGGAACAGGTGTAGCTGTAGGTGTAGGTGTAATCTCATCTATATGAGGATCAGAACCCTGTGTAGCAACTATCGCATTTACAAGTAACGCTGCCTCAGGAAGTTTTATACCGGTTCCTGTCTTAGCAAAGGCTTTATCTCCAGACTCATTATGTCCCATTCTACAGAATGTTATATTATTCTTCTTATACATGTAATACTCATTTATAGTATCACCTAAAGCTGCACGGGCACCACCGGAACCCTCAGCAGCATAAAATGTAAAGAATACGCTTATATCATTCGTAGTGTGATCAAGATCCAACTGGTAGTGAGGATCACTGATATTGGCACCTCTGAGCAACTCCGGAATCGTGTAAGGGTAATTTGTTAAAGAACCATAATTTGATTTATACATAATCTGACTAGCACTATCACCTGTGCTCCAGTCTGATCCCTTATATGTGTAACCGGGAGCTCCGGTCTTGGGAGAAGATGTAGTAACATCAAACCTATCCATACCCATTTTATCTAACAACGATCTGGTCAACTTATCAGAAGAATTAGGCTTTACAACTCCACCACCTACAAATATCGGGTTCTCTTTATCAACATAACCTGTTATAGCCTCATATGGATCAACATATCCGGCAACGGGTTGAATCGACCCGTTCTTTGCTGCATCATATGCAGCTTTTACTTTCTTAACATATGTATCATTATAATTTACATTACTGCCATTAGCTACTAATGATCCTCCAAAGCCTGTACAAGCATTCTTAAATGCAGTCCAAGCTGCTTCAAGATCAGAAGAACCATTGCCCTGTACTATGCTTAAGCAAGCATTTAATACACGTTTAGCACCGGCAGAAACCGCATTCTTTTGCGGTGTTCCTGACCAATCAGAAGACGTAGAATCAATATAATCAGAAAGGTCATCTAATACAGCTATTCCTACATGTCCGCCGGCAAACTCACTCAAAGATCTGCCAAAGCCGATCATAACCAGATCACAGGTACATGTTCCGCTTCCATCCGGATCAGGATTCGGATAACTGAAGTTTCCATTTGATGCATCATAGGTTATTTTCTTTGTTGCATCAGTAGTATTTAATCTATCAGTAAACTCTTTAGTGGAAACTCGAAGTACGTTTATGTCGTACTCACCCTGCTTTTCAACAAAGTAATAGAAAAGACCTGCACTACCAAGCAGTGACTGAATTCTGGCTACAGAATTACCACCCGAAGCAGAAGTGATCCACTTTAATGTTTCGCCGGAACTATGCTGAACAGTTTGTATCTTAATCTTCTGATCAAAGAATTTATACACTGCTGTAGTTTTTCCATTAGTATCAAGATTAGGCACTTCATTTCCGCTACCGCCAAGTGCAGTGATTAATGCTGACCTTCCTCCTGCAGCCTTTATCTCAGATTTCATAGGAAGAATAACATTGGCAGCCCAATTATCTCTCTGTGCGGGATTAATAGTTCCTCCCCATATGTTCTGCAATTCGTTATCTACAGGGATAATCTGTAAAATATTAATTGTCTTTCTAGAACTTGATTTTATCGCACTAACACCGGATATACTAGCAGGATTCAAACCATTAGCTGAAATCTCTAGTTTCCAGTATACAGATCCCTTAAATGAGCTTGAAAGCTGATATTTTAACGAATATGTACCGGAACCAGCATTGTAGTATAAACCATCTTCCTTTAATTCTTTATCAGATACAATCCTCTCACCGGAAGTGAATCTGCCATCGGCATTCTTATCAATGTAAAGGTTAGCCTTATACTCGGATGCTCCACTCAAACTAAACTCAAAATCAAGTGTACGATTAGTCAGATATCTGTTGATAGCATTTGAATTATTAACCATATACTCAGGCACATCTGTAGCTGTCAAAGTAGGATTCATGTTACTATATTCAAATACCAGATCCGAATTATATAATACAGGCTGGCGTAGTACACTCATCTGAACACTTGACTGATTTCCGATTATAGTCTTGATCTTACCGAAATCAATGGCGCTAGATGTAGTAATGCTAGCATCATTACTGAGTTTTCTGTGTGAAACAAAACCGGTATCAGCTAAAAGCTTACCCATTTCCGAATTAGAATCCACATTAGAACTCGTCAAACTTGTACTAACAATAACAAGCTTGTTATTTGCGAAACTCTTAACCGCATTTGCCATCTCTTTTGTAATATCCAAACCGGGCAACTTGGTAGATGCGGAGCCCCATACAGCAACACTGTTATTTATGTTAGTATCTTTTCCATGTGAAATATACAGTTTAGTTCTTGCACTTGCCGGATCAGTATCTCCGTCGTTTGCACCAAAGTAAATACAATCATAATCCGAACTGAGATTTCCTAAATAATCAGCAAAATTATACATGCTGATATTATCAACCTTGACACCGCCTATAAGGCCGGGTTTACCTGTGGCTGTCTTTGAGTTCTTATAGAACTCATATGCGATAGAACGATTCCATGTTGAACCGGGCTCATTAGGTTCAACAACAAGGATGTTATAACTCTTATAATCAATATTGATCGTACTGTTAATAATATAATCAAGATTATTCTTTATATTATTAAACCTAGGAACAAAACCATGGGAATCAACTTTATAAACAATACCACGCTTATTTACAGCTGATGCATTAAAATTACTGGTTTCAGAACTTGATAATCCAATAGACCCACGATATCCTATATCTGACCAGGTAACTGATGCACTTGAATTAACCATAAAACGAGGCTTTAACACTTCCAAATTCCATGGATTAAATAAATATCCCGAATTAAATCTATCAAATGTCTGATTGTTTATGAATTTGTAAGCCTTAATTTTACCACTGTCTGCGTCAATACCAAAAGAATCATACTGGTTAGCAAAATAAATACCATAAAAATCAGCAGGATCCATAACTTCCAGCATGATATAAAGTTTCATGATATTTTGAGTCCAACCGGAATATGCAGCATAATTATTATTCCATACACTGGATATATCACTGGGGATTTTATTAGCATAAGGCATAGCAATCTTGCCGCCATTACCATTTGATGATGTAGCCCCATCATAAATGCTGCTATCCATCAGGTATCTTGCAGGAACACCTGTAACACCGGCTATTTTCTTAAATACAAGGAAAACATCTTTCCAGTCAAGGCTGTTGCCTGAGCCATAGAAAGAATTTGCGCCTGTTGTATTACCATCCTGATTGATAACGAAGAGATCTGCTATAGCAACATCACTTATAAAGTTATCATGATCGCTTTTGATCGTTTCGGAAGTATAGGTCTTTACTACCGTATTAGCAGCCGTATGGCCACTCCAGCCATCTGCATCTATAATAGCCTGCATATGTTTTACGGCTTCACTTGGAACAATTTCCACAATTACAAACTCACCGCTTGCACCTCTTGCTTCCGCCAATGTAGTCCTGCCTGCACTCCCGCCATAAAGACCCAAAGCTGCAAACAGGGCAAATACCATTACGAAAACAAGTACAAATGCCGTAGCTCTGCCTATTTTTCTCATAATTTCCTCCTGTCCTATAACACACTGTTATGCATGTTAATATTGTTATTATGTTAAGTTATGTTATGCTTTATTATGTAAGAAAAGTTAACCATTCACATAACTTAACATAACATAATATAGCTTTACATAATTTAGTACTAAATAGTTCTAAACCACTTTAAGGTTCCTGAACATTTCTTGAAAGGTTGTTTACCGTTGCACTAAAATCCTGTCCATTATAGTTAAATGTCAGATTGACTTTATATAACCTTCCGTTGTTGCTTTCAACCGTACTAAGTGTCATATCCTTTACACATCTGCATATGAAATGGTACTTATTACCTACCACATCATTAAAATAACTTGTTTCGTTTGTGATCGACACTTCATATCTTCCTGTAGCCGCATTTAACGGGAAACTTAAGTTTGCATCCGAGGCAGGAGCCTTCTTAAATCTCAGTACTCCGGTCGTTTCACCTGCGGCTGGTTTTTCAAATATTATAAAATATGTATACAGGTTCTTGGAAGTAACCCCACCCACTATTTCACTCTGATTGGCTCTAACCCAAATATATTCAAGGTTTTTTCCGGCGGTAGTAGTTACAGAACCCGATCCGCAGAGCTTCGACTCTATCAAAAGCTCATTTAAAAAGTTTGTAGCTGCAGTAGCTTCTTCCTGAAGCCTGGCATCAGTACTAACTTTAGAGTATGTGTAACGCGATGTAGAAACAAATGCTGCCACGCCCAGCATGAGCAGACTCGCTACAAGCACCGCTACTACCATCTCTATCAGTGAGAAGCCCGCATTGTTTTTCTTAAGTCTCTTCATATGCGTCCCCCCTTAATCTTCATAAAAGCATCTGCCGGTTTCTTTTACTATGATGATGCTTCTGTCATCGCCGGAGCCTTTAACAGATATCTCATTCCAGTTTCTTTCAGTCTCACCGGAACCCATATCTATCTTGGTGATACCGCCTGTACCTTTTTTGAAATACATCTTTACTCTCTTACCTACGGTTCCATCTCCCACAAGCTTATCATATGTCGTATTATAAGCACCGGTCGAAGAATCATATGCTCTGAAAGTAATGGTCAATGCATCATTTCCCAAGGTTTCCGATATAATAGCGGTATCATCGGTTCCATTATTCCATCTTAAATCTGCTTTATAATTCCCGTTACTCTGATATATCTCAACATATATTGATGTTGTATTATCAGTAGCATCCGTCTCATTTACCAGTGCCATCGCTTTTTGTCTGGCCTGCTTTAATACACTTGCCAGTACCTTCCCGGCACTCTCACTTCTCGCATTTCTTACAGAATTAAATGCTGCCAGCGCACCGCCTGAGAGTATAGCTACTATCAGGACCGCCACTATCAACTCTATAAGCGAAAAGCCCTTATTATTTCCCCCCGTTTTTTTCATATCTCCTCTCAATCCGGCACAGGCCATAATATACTAAACATTATGGCCTGAACCATAGACATCACCAACGTGTGTTAGTATTTATCAGCCCTGCTTATCCCAGTCAACAGCAAATACATCAGCTATATTCTTTTCAGGATCTCCTGAACCTGAACCGGAGCCTGCATTTCTTACATCAAAGAGAGTTCTTAAAATGCTGTTCGCATGAGTAACCTCAGAGTCATGTATATTGATCTGAAGGAGAGCATCAAACTCTGACAGATAACGTGTCTCAGCAGCTGCTCCATCTTCCTTTCTCTGCTGTGTATAGTTTCCGAAGCAGTTAAGTGTATTGCTGCCCTTTACATATACATTACCATTAGCAAAGATTATACCGTTAAATGTCTTTCCCGAAGTAGCTATAGTAACATCACCGGATGATACAACTACATATTTTCTGTTGTCCTTAGGTATGAATGATACTGTACCCGAACCATCAGGAGTAGGATCCTCAGATCCTGCACCGATCACTACGTTAGAACCGGTAACAAGATAATATGAATATGTATCAGATATAGGCTCAGCTGAAGCTCCTGTACCCTTTATACAGGTACCATCACTATATGTCATGGTTCCCGATGTCCAGGAAGCAGGGAAGTCAAGTTCCATAAATCTTCCTGCACTTGCTGTAGCAAGTCTTCCGCCGGCGAAAATACCATCTGCGAACAGATCAGCACCTACAAGTCTCTCATCCTTTGAAAGTGACTTCTTAAGATAATTATACGCATTCTTGCTGTCTGTACATGTCTGAGCATCAGTACCCGAAATACCGTTAGCAGGGGTATATCCAAACGAAGCCCCATTCTTAGCAACCAGGTTACCCTTTACAGCCTTACTACCGGCAGTAGGAAGGATTATCTTACCACCCTCTAAAAGTTCAAGTTTCTGTTTTAATACAGGATCGCTGCTTGTATATGAAGCCTTAAAGAAATCAACAGCATCATTTACGCTCTTAAAGTTCCAGTATACGTAATAATACTTAGCACCTGCATCTACATACTGTACTGCTTTTATATCAAACTTACATGTTGCACCAAGCTCAACACCCTGAGCTGCTGCCGTATCATAACTGTAAACTCCCGCAGACAGGTCAGCTATGGTACCGGTCTGTTCAGCAGAAGTCATGGAAGCCCATGCCTTGTTGTAGTACCACTGTCTGAAATCCTTTTCAGTCATGGGGTTGCTACCGATATATACTGTCTTATTATTTGCTGTATCAAAATACCAGAGTTTTGAAGCATCTACAAGATACAGAGACTGTAACGATCTGTAAGTGATCGATTCGCCCTGTACAAAGTACTTCTTTGCATTTGTAGTAGAAGGATCGCCTGCTACTGTAGGTACCTCGGTATATGCGGTACCAGCTAATATCAGCTTCTTAAGCTTTGAAAGATCAAGCTGTGCTGCCCTGCCATTTATTACTATGGCACCACTCTTGTTATGTTCACTAACAGAACCCGTAGTAGTAGGGTCAGTACTATAAGCTACGATAGATGCATCATTACCATTTACTACGAACTCAGATCCGTCGCCGTCAAGTGAAAGGTCGTCCTCAAGATAAACCTTGGCATTGTTAATAGCCATCTTGCTGTAAACATTGATATTCCTTGCCCAGACATTTTCATTATCCTGTGTCTTTGACTCATAAGCATCCTTTTTAAGATCGAGCAGGTTCTTATCAAAACCGAATATGCTTAACTTCTTGTTGAATACATCAAGATTTCCGCCTGCTATGATCATCTTTGAATAGATGCTGCTGTCTGAACTAAGGTTAAACTTAAGATCATTCTTGGCATATACACTACCCTTTACAGTACCTGTATATGTTTCTCCGGATGCATCGTTTCCAAAGTATACATTGCCATTACCTATAACTATGTACTTGTCTACATCGTAGTCAAATGACTTCTCTGAACTTCTCCAAGTCATAGAAGGCATGTTGGCATCGAACCCGAGATCTGTAAAAATAGTGGTACTGTAATCATTGTCACCATTTACATAACCAACCTCGATACCTCTTATAACGCCTGTATCCTCATCATAAATAGCATCAAAATCTTCACTGATCTTAAAGGAAATTCCGCTGCCTGCTGCAGTATACTTACCAAAAGTGATAAGATTTACATTATCAAATCCATCCTTGCCACTTATATGATCCCATTCGGCTGCAAGTATCGTTCTAAGTTCCTGCCTGTACCTGGTCATAAATGCGTCTTCATCAATAGTTCCCGTGATAGAAATCTGCTGAAGCTGATCTGCATAAGCCCTGGTAGCTGCTTCATTGGCAAACTTCTGAAGATAAATCTTCAGATCATCGACAAAATTCTCTGTGGTGTAAAAGTTTTCCGAACTTCTGCTTACGGTATCTACCGTATTTGCATTACCTACTGTGAGCGTAAGAATAAGTACCGAAATTATTCCTACGAACAAAAGTGCTACTATAACAAGTACAAGTGAAGCACCTCTGTTATCATCTTTCTTTAAAAACGGAATACTCATAACCTCTCCTTTCTTATTCTATGATGGTTGAAGTCTTGGTAGCACTTAACACATCATTAGTATCCTTTACATCTACTGTTACATCATACATCTTCTTACCTTCCTTCTCCTCAGTAATCTCAGCGATGGTAGAGAAAGCGTTATTAGATGTTGTGCTGTAATTTGTTCCAAGTATCTCAATTTCCTTGCTTGTTAATGTCGCAGCAGATTCCACCGGTAATGAACAATATATCTGTACATCGCCTGATGCATTTTTAGTTGATGAATCATTCTGTACATTAAATAACATCTTTGAGGCACTGTAATTAGCCGAATTAGTTACATCAACATTAGAAACAAATGTGTATAACTTTATCTCGTTATCAATCAGCTTTCTGAACACTATCATTTCTTTTTGTCCGCCATTGTTGATGGTAACCGCATTTGCCGACCCTGCACAAGAACTTAAGTCCTTTAATGCTGCATAGAATATAAGCAATGTATTAGGTCCTCCTGCAGCATCGCTCTGACAGATCTGCGGTGAAGACGGAGGAGAAGAATACTTGTATTCATCCACATCCGGTTCAAAATAATACTGTCCCGAGTCGTTTGTATTGTCCAATATATAATTTACATAGACCTGTATATAATACTTTCCGGGGTACTCATCGTGGGTAGCAGGATACTTATCTACTACTATAACCGTCTGCTTTGTTTTAACAAGAGACCTCATATCTGTAGTATCAGGTATCGCTACGGTACCGGCTTCATTTCCTGACTGTGCTCTTAACACTTCAAGCTTTCCGGTGTCTATAGCCTGTGGTATCGTTATCTTTTCAGGTCTTGTACCATCTCCTGTTATACTGGTGAACTCCGTATAAAGTATATCATTCTGTTTAGGTTCAGGCGTAGGCGAAACAGGATCCGGTCCTGTAGGTGTAGGATTCTTATACTCTTCCTCTGAAAACGACACCTGAGCGTAATATGTATTTGCACCCTCGTTTATACCTGAAATAGTATATACGTTTGCGCTGTCCCTTTTAAGTTTTGCCGTTGAACTGAAGTCTGTAAAATTTACTTCTGCACCAATGGTCGGTACAAGAGCTTCAAGACCGCTCTTTCCCATCGCTTTAACCGTCTCCATACAGTTGACCGCAGCGCTTTCAGCATTCAGATTCTTCTCAGCCCTGGTATTAGTCTTGATCGCACTGGTAAGTCCCATAAGTAACGGGACAAATACTATACCGATGATCAAGACGCTTACTATGATCTCGACTAGCGTCGAACCTCTGTTATCCATTTTCTTTTCTGATAAATAAAACACTAAAGTCCCTCCCCTCAAACTTTTAGCCATTCTATCCGATCTGCTTCGTTACACAGTATTGCGTTTCTCCTCCTAAAACACAATGCTTTGCAACGCTTCAGATGCAGCACATCTTTTCAGGCATGGTACCCGGATAAGGCTCCGGGTACCATTAACCTGTTTTTACTATTTGTTACTCAGTCAATCCTGCATCAGGGGTTCCTTCAGCATTTTCTCCCTCTTCGGGAAGTATAGGGTTGCCAAACTCATCATACTCTACTGCGAAGAAGTTTCTGAATACGTTTGCTGTACCTATATCTATGCCTTCAACCTCAGGTGCTACATATACATGGTTTGCATCATTTACACTGTAAAGGTTTACTGTGGCAGAAGCATTGATTATACCTGTCTCTAAGTTGTAAGACATATTAAAGTTTTCTACGTTCATTCTTTCATTATAGCAGTTAATATAATCAAAGAACTTCTTAAGATCCGTATATCCGCCTGAAATAGCCAGATTGGTTTGACTCTTATTTAAAGTATATAATGCATTCTCGTTTTCATCTAAGGCCGCACTTACATATATAGGCTCTTCCTTGTTGAACGAAGCAGTAGTCACACTTATGCCTGTCTTTTCACATAGATCAACTATCATCATGATGGTTTTTTCAGGAGTATTTCCCGGACCATACTTCTTAAATACAGAGTCCACTAATTTCTTAGAGTTTTCTATGCCTTCGACATACATGGACTTGTTCGCTATCTTGTTATTAAGTTCTTCTTTTCTTAAAACAAGAGCTTTGTTGCTTTCTTCTATCTGCTCTGCTTCATCGACGCTTGGTTGATAAGCAAACCTATATGCAAGTCCTAATATAAGGAGCATTATTATAACGGTTCCTATAAGTAAATGTTTAGGATTGATATTATTCATTATTCATTTACCTCCCCGTTATTTTGTGCCTCTAACTCATTCATAAAATCCTCGACGTTTAATCCGGCTTCAACAAGTACATATAACTGCTTGTCTACAGAGTCTATTACGCCATCCTGGTTGATATCATCTAATGCATCGATAACACCGTCACCATTGACATCGTTCATGATCACATTAAGTTTGTCGGCTTTCTGTTTTCTCTCGTAGTCTTCGATATCGCGTCTGTCCTGTACACCGTCATTGTTATAATCGCCGCAAATATCAAGCTTATCTACAATGCCGTCGCCATTCTTGTCGTCCTTATCATCAAGCTTGCCGTCATTATTGATGTCAAGATTGAAGTACTTCTTATACTCGCACGCCACAGAGAAAGTAACTGTTGTGGCCAAAGTAGTCTCATCAAAGGTTTCTGTTAAAGAATTAACCTTAACCCTCTCAAAGTAAGGTATCTGGGCAAACTGTAAAAGTAACTTGGCTGCAGCCTCTTTAGATGCTACGGAAAGATTGAATGTCACGCCGCCTTCATTACTCGAGATAGCTGTAACTACCATAGTGCTGACTGCCTTCTGCTCCACTTCCTTCAGTACCTCATTCCACTGTTCACTGAAACGATATGTAGAGTCATCAGCTGCAAATGCATCAGCTACCATTGCTACTGCATTGTTATAATCATTTTCGGTTTTTTCTATCTCAGTAGCCTCAAGCTCACTTATCTCATACTGCAGTCTATCTCTCTTGTTCTCGGCGCTGTTAAGTTTTCCCTTACCGATGAAGAAAAGTACAACTGCACCAGCCACTGCGGCTGCTATAGCAATTACTGCTACAAATATAAACTTGGCTTTCTTCTCGCCGGGAGTACTCTGTACAAACGTGATAGTGCCATCAGCAGCACCTATACATGCTATAAGTTCTGTGGTATTGATACCGCTCTTGGCTACAGATGAACTGATCCTTACATCAGGAAGCTGATCAAGTAAGATGACTTCGATACCGGAAAACTCATTCTCCAGAAAGCTCTTAAGTCCTTTTATCTTTGCTCCGCATCCGCCTACATATATGGCATTGATGTCAGCGTTCTGATTTTTTGAGTGGTAGTACTCCATTACTCTCGAGAGGTTTCCTAAGAGCTGTCTTAATCCTTCAGTTACCATCTCTTTCGCGCTGTGAAGTCTTTCTGCAGCCTCAGAATCAGGCTCACTGAGCTTTATAGCAGAGAAACTAGGGAACACTAGTTCTTCCTGTCCTAACTTCTTTAATGCATCGGCTCTGGTAAATGCCTGATCGCTATCCTCTGCATCATAATATCCGCTCTGGATAAGTCTGTCTGCTAATACATACGCACCAAAGTTGATATTTCTCTGAAGAGCATACTTTCTATCCTCGAGTACTGTAAAAAGGGTGCTCCTCTCATTTATCTGGAGGTACATATCCATCCTCTTATGAGAAGGGTTCTGCAACCACTGATATATAGAGTTTCCATTGTAATCAATGCTGATTATATTAAGTCCTGCAAGTGATGCAAATGACTGATAGTTTGCTACAAGCTTTTGAGGCAGCGCATATACTATTACCTTTATCTGCTTTCTTTCCTTGTCTCTGTCAAGGACTCTGTTAACTATAACATGTCCCGAGGTATCCATAGGGAAGTACTCGCTCTTCTGATTGTCGATGAAGCTCGAAATCTGGTCATCCTTCATCTCAGGGATGGTAACCTCACGACTCATAACCTTGTTGGTCGATAAAGTGAATATCGCATTCTTTGTGCCAAAGCCATGTATCTGTCTCTGGAACTCCTTGGCAAATGTCTCAACGCCCTCAATGACTCCATCACTTACTGTCTTTTCAGGTGTAGGGAACACTGCAGCCTTGTGAACTACCGGATCCTTCTTACCATAGTCGATTTCGATGACTCTGGTAACAATATCCGTAACTTCAATACTTAGTACTTTCGTTACAGCCATTACTCTCCTCCGAATCCCTTTAGTACCGGGTTATTTTATAGCTTAAATAAGCTTTTATATAACACATGAAAGGCTATGGATAGTCCTATAGCCCCTATGTTTATATTTTATCACTTGTATTTTACCACAAAAAGTAGAAAAAAACAACTTTTTTCGTAAAAAAAATGCTTATAAATCGTACTTTTTTAAACAAGGATATATACAAATTAATATTTTTTTACAGAGTAAAACGTTATAATATTAGTTAATGGTGACAATACCTGATATTGTCAGATATTTCAGTTAAAGAACCCCGTATACCAGTTCACGATATAGTTTCCAAACCACATGGCAGTCACTATCCCCGCTGACAGATAAGGTCCCATAGCCAGCTGTTTGCCCTCTCCCGATACTTTCATACGGATGATATGTATCACACTGCCATACAGGCACCCTGCTATAAGAGCTACCAGATTCAGCTTCCATCCCAGGAACAGTCCGGCCACCGCCATAAGCTTCACATCTCCGCCACCTATAGCTCGTCCTTTAGATATAACATATATCAGCCAGAGCACAAAACTTACCATAAAGAACCCTAAGACATACTCCAGCCATTTACCATTACCATTTAATTTTTGCCAAAATGTAGGCTCTATACCTACTTGTTCACAGTACATCTGATAGTATCTTGAATCAACCCATATAGTGCTTATCAGTTTAAGCACACCTACTACAAATATAAAAATATTAGCCCCTATCGGTATCTCAAAAGTACGCCAATCCACCACCGTGATAACTATTAGTGCGGAGCATATCAGACACTTAAAGAAAAGATTTTCTATATTATATACTCTATGTGCCCAGTCCCAGACTTCTACCCCGTCACCTATATATATCCACTCGTTAAAATTTTCAATTAGATGAGGGAAAAAGCCACCTATAGCAAAGCATAAAACTGCCATTACACCATTCAATCCTTCAACTATAGGATACTGAGCAGATATCTTCTGTTTACAATATCGGCATTTTCCCCGTAAAAATAAATAGCTAAACAAAGGAAAAAGATCATACCACGCCAAAGTGTGTCCGCAGCTCATACAATGTGATCTTTTAGAGACTACCGTTTCCTTTAATGGTGTCCTGAGTATACAGACATTAAGGAAACTGCCCACTACTATTGCATATAAAAATAAAACAAAATAAAAAATTAAAGTAAAATAAAATGGCAACATAAATAAACCCCTTTTTGCTTACTCATTATATCGTATTTCATATAATATTATAAATGTCTTTTATAATACTAAATGATGTATCATTTTGTATCATTGGGTTTCAGTATACAAAACAATACATCATATCAAAATAATTAAAGTCTATATCATGACAGGTCCAGATCTTCATTCTCTATTCCATTGAGCACTACATAAGTAAAACCATCTCTATATACCGTAACATCTATTGAAATAGTTTGTCCCGCCTGAGGCTCAGACTTTATCGTAAATCTTTTTTCAAATTCCGAAAAATCATTACATCCTGTAGTCTCAAGTAAGAACTTCCAATAAGGGTTATTAGGGTTAGGTGTATGAGGATCACCCCCTATAAGATCACCATCATAAGTATACTCAATGTTTCCTGTATCATCTTTCACTATATGAATCTCATAACCACCATTAGCTACAGCCTTAAACGCTTGATCATTGGTGATTGATATAGCCACGTTATCCCTAAGGTTATTTCTTGTTTGTATATCAGACGAGTTTCTCGAATTATTTACCCATTTTATTATAGCTGCCGACAATGCCACAGCTACTATAGCCATGATCAACACCACTACTATAAGTTCTACTAAAGAAAAGCCACGATTATCTTTTTTCATATTTCTCTCCTCATCATTTGTCGTACATCATAAACCGTGCATATTCTTTTAATATGCATTTTTAAAAGTATGCAACTACTACTTTTAAAAATACATATATCCTCTGCTGGCCGGCAAAGAACACGTACCGGTACGACGCTCATTCTTTACCTCGAGGGACACAGAGGATATCATGTTAGTCATAAGATATACATCTTATGATAAAATATTCAATTTTTGTACTACGTAACTACAAAAATTTTACTCCGGTAGAACTATCTTACCGAAAACTCTCTGTTCGAGTCTCCCCACCCGAACAGAGAATTATATTCATTTCACAAAGTCCAATATCACAAGTTGTAAATTAGCTGAGGTCTGTACCATTCTTAAGCTTGTCAGGGCTCTGAGCTTCAACTTTAGCTACATTAGCCTGCTTACCATAGTTAACTGTAATCTCATAATAATCTTTACCGCTTGTGGGTTCAGCTGAAGCTTTCTTAGCGATCTTTTCCCACTGAGCATCAATATTGCTCATAGCAGTCTTTATAGCAGTTATACCAGTTGCCTGATTATTTGTGCTGAAGCTTGTACCTGATGTAGTAATCTTAACAGTTTCGCTTCCTGAAAGGCCCGAGATAACCTTGTAGCAATCCTTGTCAGCCATAGCTAACTGAAGATTTTCTACCATTGACTCATAGTTGGTTGCATCTGTTGAAATTCTTGAGTTCTCAACCCATTTCATAACCTGGGGTGCAAGTGCTACAGCGATGATAGCCATGATAAGAACTACTACGATAAGTTCTACCAGTGAAAAACCTTTGTTGTTCATTTTCTTCATAACATTTTCTCCTTTTTGTTTTGAATTATTTTGTTTGTTT
>JAEEGL015005824.1_pt1 | contig 21215 bp, 24 predicted proteins | sample 9134231 | NCBI WGS metagenome assembly JAEEGL01 (sample SAMN16246548, study PRJNA631951) | gut metagenome | biome: gut microbiome; feature: rumen; material: fiber-attached | host: Bos | place: Iran: Karaj | collected 2018-10 | reverse complement strand
GTTTAATACTACTCTGCGGAGCATCGGAGATGTTGTTCAGGGCATAGGTTCCAGAGCCGCCCTTTACCCAGAGCTCGTGTTCCCAATCGTTATCAACCGTGCCGGACACGTTAAGAGTAGGCAGGGTGTTTGTGCCGCGCAGGATATTCTCGTTCTGTAATCCCGCAACCTCTGATTGGATTTTTGCGGCGGTCTGTTCCAAGCCGGATATATCACCTTCCGCGTCCTCAATACGTGATGTCAGTGAGCTCGCTGTCTGTTGCAGTGTATTAATGTTCCCTTCGGCGTCACTGATCCGGCTGTATGCCTGTTCGATATCGACAATCAGTTCGTGATACTTGCCGCCTTCACGGAGGGTCTTTTTGTATTCGAGTGTCTTTTCCTGGTTCCGGTGCCGGTCGCCTGTACACTCGATTGAGCATTCAGCCGTGCCGTTCCAGGTTGTTGTGATGGCAAACAGGTACACCACGTTCGCGTTCCCGTCTCCGGTCAGGTTAAACGTGTCCCCTGGCTGGAGAAGGATCGGGCTGAATGCATCAATCACGCAGGGCTTGTAAGCTCCGGAATACCCATTCATTCTCTGCCAAATATAAGACGCCCTTGCCTGAATTCCAGCTTCTGTGTCGTATTTCAGGAGGGGGTTGTTCACAATAAAGATTGCGTCCGCAGTTTCGCTGGTTGCGTCTGTTGGATACTTCACGCCGATATCATCGTCTGTCTGTTTGACAATGATCTGTGTGGGGTTCGTAACCATGTATTCGTCCGCTTCGTAGGTGTAGTATTCCTCCGCTGTGAGTGTACGCTGTGACGGATAGAAAGCCCGGAAGTATACATACGGACGGAAAGTTGTAAGGCCGTCAGCCCCGGTACGGATGTATACGCGCCAGACAGTAGCGGACATACCGATGGACTCGCCAATCAAGGAGAGCAAGTCCCGATACGTATAGCCGCTCATTCCAGCAAACGGATTCTCGGTGTAAACAATATTGTCCAGGGACGTCCACCCCGTAACGCTCATGGTGGTGATGTACATCTCGCCCATAGCGGCAGCCACTTCACTAATGATTGTCGTCAGGCTTTTGGATGAACTCCATTCCGCGTTTATGTAGCTGGTAGCATCCTTGTCGTTGTTTGTGAAAACATCTGCGGCGCTGTAATTGATGATCTTCCCAAGAACCTTGCTCGGCGTCTTGCCGTAAAATACGTTAACCGCAGCGAGCATTGTCCTGGTTGAAAAATAAGTTGTTCCGTCATCACTAATCCGATAGCGGACACGACCTACATTGTAGTTATAAAACAGATACGCATCGCAGTATTTCTGCTCCGACATCTCCAGAAAACGATTGAAGGTGTGCTGACTCACCGTCATTGTTCCGCTCTGCGGGGTAACACGCCATACTTGGTCGTCAGCTACACCATTGCCGTTCTCGATCTCGTATGTTGTATAGCCCACGTTCCGAGTTGTGGAATTGAAGGTGTGATACACGCGCACATAGTACGGATTGCCGGAAGTGTTGGTGTCACGCCAAATGACCATGCATACCGCGTCGTTGATTGGATTTTCCCTGCTGCTGTCCTGAGAGCCCCAGTAATACAGTTTCCCGTCCGTTGTGATCTGGAAGGTGATATTGTAGATCTTGTAAAACGCCCTCGTGTTTCCAGTCAAGGCAGAATCCAAGCTATACCGTTCCTCTGTCTGATAGTCCGCCCCCAGCAGGAACAGGAATTTCCGGCTGAAGTCGAATCCAGTCAAGGCACCATCCCAGTTCAGGAGCGTGAAATCAATACTCGAAGAACACACATTGCCGGGTGTTACGTTTTTATCAGCATTAAACATTTCATGCATTCTAAAACCGTTATCCACGGCAATGCGCGAATTATCAATGATATCTTCAATACTGTAAACCAGAATGGCGTGTTCAGGAGCTCCGGCCTTCACCTGTTTGGCAAAGATATCAGAGTCGGAGCCCCAGTAAACTGTACCTCTCATCTTTCACACCACCCTTAATACTCAATCAGGGCAATACGCATCGGCGCATACCGGATCCGATGATTCACGGCATCCACGCAGTCAATGTTCATTTCCGGGTCTGGCATGTAAAAACTTCCGGTCTTATGCTCGTTAGTCCAGGTGTCATAGTATTCCACCGTGATTTTCCGCTCATGAGCATTCGTCCAGTTCGCGTCAAACAAAGCAGTCAGGGCACGCATATCGCTGTCCCACATTGCCGGTGTTTCCCATTCGATCTTGGTCGCCGTATGTGAGCAGGTTGTCCGATGGAGCAGGCCCGTGCTTACGCGCTTGGCTGACGTCTCCATACGCTGGTCCGGGTGGCATTTGTAGCTCTCGGACTTCATGTACTTATACGGAATCGGAGTGTTCCCGCCAATCTTTACCAGTGTTCCATTAAATGCCATCCCGATCACCTCCCGGTTAATTGTCCATACATCGCCGCTGACTGAGCATTTACACGGCCCAGGGCGGCGGACGGTGTAAGCTTGACTGTTGATTCCTTCTCATACAGGGCACGGAGCAGGGCATTCTGTTCGCGGAGGAGTCTGTTCTGCTCTTCGTTTGCGCTTGCTACGCCGCCTTCGATACCGCGAACAATCTGATCGTTGTTGGCTACGGTCGTATGCGATCCAATACGTCCAACCAGCTCAGGCCCAGCTTCACGGGCGATGAACATCTGTCCGCTCGGAATGTCGAAAGCGCCGCTTGCCAGACAAGGCGCAATATCCACGGTGCCGTTAGCGTTCCATTTGGTCTCATATGATGTAGCGGCACTATCTTTCAGGGAATCCAGGATATCCAAACCAGTGTCTGTCATGTGCTGTTTAATAGATTTTCCTGTATCCGTGACGTTCCTGTTGACGTTACTTACCTCTCCTGACGTTGCAAGATTGGCAGTAGCGCTAAATCCGCTGCTCTTGTTCGAGAAGATACTGGAATATGCATTTTTAACTGTGCTGATAGCTTCGGACGCATTCGCTGCAACCTTGATTACAGCTTTCAGCGGGCTATTATTAAGCTTTTTTTGCACAGCGTTCAGCACGTTAGTAAGATCGCTCGGCGAGATATGTTCCACGGAAGTTGGTAAAAAGATTTTGTGTTTTTTTGCTTCTTCTTGTCCTTCCTGCGCCTGCTCCTTTACCTGGCCTGAGACATCGGACTCCGGGACATAAATTGGATTTGTTGGGAGCGGAATCTTCTTGAGCTCTTCTTGCCAATTGTCACCAGAATCGGCTATCAGCTTGGCAATTTCAGCCGCGGACTCATAAGGATTGCTTGCGTCAATATACGGAGCAATGAACTCCCATGCGCTAATAATCTTCCTGATGTCAATCCCGGAATTGTTCGCGAACGCCCCCAAAGCAGACGCGCTTGCCGCGAATCCGCTCTGATTGATCGCAGGAGCGAGATACTCCCAATGGCTAACTATGTATTCCGTGTTTGTTCCAGTCTGTGCAGCAAGGGTCTTTATTCCATTCATGCTCTTGTCGTAGCCATACTTTTCGATGGTCGGAGCAATGAATTTCCAATTTTGCATGACAGTAGCCGTATCCGTCCCGGTTGTCTTTGCCATGCGGTAAATATTCGACAGTGTTACGCCGTAGTTGTCACTGTCTACATACGGCGCGACAAATTCCCAGTTTTCAATCACATCGGCAGTTTCGTCACCAAACAAGACCGCTGTGTCATGAATAAACTGAATAGAGCCCTCAAAACCAAATGTATCAATAACAGGAGCCATTATCTTAGTGTTTGAAATGGTATCTGCCATACCCTTGAAGGACACACCAAGAGAATCCAACTGCTTATTAATCTCGGTTGTCTGAGCTTTTAATTTGTTCTGACGAAGTGTTTCCGGGAGCGACTTCGCTTTCTTTACGAAGTCAACGATTTTTCGACCAGCATCGGTGAAGTTCAATGAATCCGCGGCCTTTTGCAAGTTGGTCACTTTTTCTGCGGCATCATCAAACAGGTCTGGGTTCGCTTTTTTAAAGGCATTGTACATATCTTCGATATAAGATGTCGGGCCACTCGCATTTTCCGCATCTGTATACGCCTTGGCCTTGCTTGGGTCAAAACCATATTTTTGTCTCTGATATGCCAAGTTGACTGGATTGCCCCCACCATTTCTGCCGAGAACGTCAACCCCTTCTGTTATAACATCTTCTATAACATCTACCATCATTGCGGTTGCGTCTATTCCAGTTGCCTTTTTAACGACACCGTTTGCTATCATCCAAGAGCCAAGACCAGGTAGAGCTTTTAAACCAGGAATTCCGCCCCCAGCAAGACCTGTTCCCATGAACGTATCCCAGAACCAGGAGTCGCTGTTTGTGTTCGCCGCAACAGTTCCGGCTCTTACTCCTTTTGCGCTCTCTGTTCCCAAAATCGCGTCAACCGCTTTTTCTACAACGGTTTTTGCGGTAGAGCCTGTTGCTGTTTTATTCCAGAATGCATCTGCTACAAATTGCCCGTTGGTGAAATTGAACGCATTACCGTTCGACAATGCATCTAAAGCGGTTTTATTAAACCAGTTCTTAAACGATGAGCCCGCTGTTTTGAGCGAATCAACGTCAATAGCGCCACTTTCATCGTTAATAAACCGTGTGAACTTATCTTTAATTCCAGACCAGAATGGCTGTTGAGCTTGAACTGCACTTTCCGGCACATAGTCAGATACCGATATACCATCGCCAAGGTCTACAGTGGCTCCAGATGGAAGTTTAAGTTGTTCTACACCGGGCAGATTGACCGTGTTTCCAGACGTGAGCGCCGGAATACCAGAAACGTTTGCAGGCAGATAAATCGTAGAATCCAGCGGAGATGACACAGGTTCCGTTAATTTCGGAGCATTTGACTCAGTCAATTTGGCTTCATGTTGAGCTTTTGCCTGTTCCAGCTTTGCCTGTGAAGCTTCGTTCTGAATCTTTGCCTGTTCCTGCTTTGCTTCTTTTATTTCTTCCTGTATCTTTGCCTGTTCCTGTTTTGCTTCTTTTACTTCTTGCTGTGCTTGTTTCGCTTCCTGTTTAACTTCCTGCTGTGTCGTATTCTGTTCCGGCTTCGCTTCCGGCGTGTTGGAATTATCTGTTGCTTCTTTAACAGCTTTTGCAACCTCTTTAGCAAGCTGCCGTGAATGGATAAGATGCTTAATTATCGGTTTAAACAGGAGCTTCCATCCGGCAATAGCCCCTCCAACCAGCAGAGCAGCATTCTCAACGCCACCGAGATCATCAATGATTTTCTTTAATCCATTTCCCCAACTAATAGCAGTCTCATCAGTTATAGGAACATCCTCAAAATAATCTTTTACATTTGCTGTCGTCTTTCCACTACCGCTTCCACTATTACTCTCAGAAGCAATAACATTCAGTTCATCAAAGCTTGCCAGCATTTCCTTGAGATTATTTTTTGCTCCCTTTGTGGAATCGCTTGCGGCTTCACCCCATTCAGTAACAGCGTCCTTTGCACGTGTATATGTCGTTTGCCCGTTCAGGGTCGCGAAGAATTGAGCCAGCCAGTTACAGGCTTCACGAACCCAACCAACAACCTCCTGCAACACGGGGATCAAATACTGTATCAGCGGAGCAACCGCAGTGGCTATGCTGTTTTTCATTGTGAGCATGGCGGACGCAGCATCGTCCATTGACTTTGCAAATGAACCGCCCATCGCCTTACTGTACTGATAAAGATTTCCAATGCCTTCCTTAAAACCCTGTGTGATTGAGCGAATAATAGCACGCATCGCACGCATTTTTGCGACACGACCAAACTGCTGTAGAAGTTTCGTGTGTTCTTTTATGTATTGCCTTAGCGCACTATGCCCTTCTCTGATTGCAGTTGCAAACGTTCTGAGGACACTCGCAGACCTCTTTGCTTCAGCGGCGGCTTCCGCTTGTTTGCGACGGTATTCATCGAGGGCTTCGGCAGCTCTGTGATATCCTGCTGCCGCAGACTTCATCTCGGTTATATCGCCACTCTCGTATGCAATTTGAGCTTTGACTTCAGCGTCTTTAACAGCCAACTCAAGCAACTGCTCTTCTGTCGCAGCGAGCATGTCTTTGTAAGAAGCCCACCCCATAGCATCCTTCGCTTCGTATGCGGCTTCCACTTTAAACATCTTGTTATCTGTTTTTATTCCAGAGATGACAGAACTCGCTGTTTTTAATTTGTCCCCGGCTTCTGCATATCTTTCAGCCGCTTCACTCAGGCCGAACGATTTTTGTTCGAGAGCATCGTACATATTGTCCGGAATATCAATCGGTTCAATTTTTTCCGGAGGATTCTCTATTTCATAAATCTTGTCTCTAAGATCTGATATCTCTCTGCTCTTCTTTATCGCGGCTTTAGTCCATCCGCCATTATTGTACAGCTTATTAAATTCTCGTTGCGTTAACTGCAACTCACCCCTCAACCGTTGAAGTTCGCTTACACTGCTCGCTATGGCGTTGGTTTCTTCCAGGGTGGCTTTTTTTACTTCGCTTGCGCTAGTTTTTGCAGAGCTTCCTGCATCCTGATAAGTTTTGCCGGCTTTTCTATTTGCTTCGCATATCTCTTCTATTTTTTTTGCGTATTCTTTTTCTGCTTCTGTAGCTTCTTTAACTCCATCAACTGCATCGCTTGTACTGTTCTTTGTATTACTCGGATTATTGTAGTAACTTTTCGCATAAAAATCCGCATGTTCTGCCATATACCTTTGTCCTGGCGACATACTTGCATAGCTTGCATCTTTGATTGTCTTTGGGACACGGGTCATACTGTTAAGGGCATTCATACTGGGCATTTTAAAGTCAGAAGAAGCCCTTTTCAGCTTAGTCATGGCTTTCGCCAGATCATTCAGTTTTCCGATCCTTGACTGGTTTATGCTGCGGGCAACCGTTTCCCCAAATCTCTGAATCTGATTAGTAGCCCCAGACAGGCGCAAACCACCAGCGGTAGCTTCTTTAAGACGCGTAATACTACCAGCCAAGGCATTGACGCTTCCGTATTTTCCTTTAAGCTTTTTAAGCGCGTCTACAAGGGAATTAACAGAATCGGCGGCAGTGCCTGCTGAAGTTCCAACATTTAGCGTTAACGCATCAATAGAAATGCCATTATCTGCCATTATGTTTCACCTCCGCACAGACCCTGCCGCCTGTTGTTATCAATCAGGAGTCGGCGTTTCACCGTTACCGGCATTGAACCGCTTCTCCCACATATTAAGCTGACGAACCATCTTGCGTAATTCACGCTCCTCGTCGGCTGCTCGCTGTTCTTCCGTTTTCGGGAAGATATCCAGCGGCTGTTCCAGGTACTTTTTCGGGGCACGCCCCTTCTCAGCGAACGCATTTGCAAGCACCACAGCAAACGCGTCGTGATTGTAAAGCCCCTGCAACCACAATTCCTCATTGCGTTGCTGTATCGCCAGGTCATGGGCTTGGCTGTAATAAACGACCATCCAGGGGTCGCCGTGCCAATACTGTTCCCATGTCATCCCATAATGCAGATACTGCGGGCATAGTTTCCGAAACACTTCGCCATATGACAGCGGAGCTTGTTCCATGACCTTCTCGACATCGTCATCAAAAAGGCCATCGTCTTCACGACTTAGAACTCCACCGTCACCTTGGGGTTTTTTGCGCCACCATTCTTAGCGGCACTCAGGGCATCATAAGGCGCGCTGTACAGCTGAATCAGCCGCTCCAGCATACCTTCGGGCATACCACCCAGATCATCAAACAGGATCCGGTTGGTCTTTTCCCGGCTGATGTTCTTGTGATGCATACGGAACGCATAGAAGAACAGTTCCGGGACTTTCGTCAGCGGGTAATCTCCGACATCTTCGACCTTAAATCCACGCTGCTCGCACCACTGCACGGTTTCCCGGTCAAATTCCAGGGTATAATCGCGCTGTGCATCCTCGTCATGGAGGATAATCGGTTTTACGACTTCGTTAACTTCTTTACTTGCCATAGTAAGTTACCTTCCTTTCTTCATTAACCTGTTCTTAATGGATCATTATGTAAGGGGGTTAGCCTGAAGGAACAGGCAACAGGCAACAGGTATTCACCCGCTGTCCCCCCATTACATCAAACGTCAGTGCCGATTACGGCTTCGCCGTCCAATCAAGGACGAATCATCAGGTGGACTTTGCGGCCCAACCGACGATCTTGCTCGGAGTGATGTAAGCATCAACTTCCAGAGCGTTGTCCACTTCCGCAGCGGAAAATCCCAGAGGGGCAGGCTCGCCGCAGAAATAGAAACTCTTGGTGAGCTTCGGATGGCAGATCTCGAACCAGGTGTTCTTCGGACCACCGCTCGCAGCCTGTCCGGTCTCGTACGCCGCCCGCAGAGTCTCCCAGTTCGTCATAAACGTGTCATTCAGCAGGGCCTTGAAAGCCTGAGCTCCGCCGGGATCCCGCAGACCGTTCAGATACTGCTTCCATTCGGTTTCGTCCAGTTCCGTCACGTCAATGCCGTTCGGGGCCTGGTTGAAGTCAGGCATGGAACGCAGACGCGCGACCTGGGTGAAGCCCGTAGAGGGCCTCGTGCCAGCCGTTTCCTCCACGGCGCTTTTCAGGACCAGTCCGCCAGTATGCAGTGCATTCATGGCTTATACCTCCTTCTTGTTCTTACGACCCTTTGCGGGCTCTTCCGTTTTGGCTGGTTCTTCCTGGGTCTCACGCGGGATTTCCGCATAACACCGAGGGCACACAGCCTGGTCGGTTTCTTTTCCGCAATAAGGGCAAGTTACTTTGGTCATAGGTCTTTACCTCCGATACATCTGATAAGTCAGGTTTTCGCCGTCATCATCAGGTTCTTCAACGACAGCTTCATACCTCGCGTACATTCTCATGATCGTCCTGTCCAGTGTCGGCAGCTCATGCTCCTGAATCCGCGTAAACTTCATCAGTTGCATTTCACGATCAGCTACATCCAGAATCCGCTTGCATTCCTGCTTACGTCCCGTCTGTTTGTTTGAATACACGGAGATTTCATACACAACAATCGCGTGATGTTCGGTCAGATCGTTGTCCTGCGTTTTCGTGTAGGTCCGGTTGGAATCCTCGCGAATCGTTACGAACGGAAACTTGGCGTCCATTTCTGGGGGCAGGTCTGAGATATAACAGTCAGGGCAGGCCGTCTTGATTGCCGCGTGCAGCGTGTTGTACACGATACTCTCGATATCAATCAAGGTGGAACACCTCCTTTACCGTCTCCTCAATAACCTTCTCGTTCGTGATAACGAGTCTCGCAAACTCCATGCCCGGAATAGCAGGTGTCTGGGTGAACCTTTGTCCTTTATAGTGCCATCTACCGCTTCCAGGATTAGCACTATGCGTTTTCCAGAATTCACCGCCATGCTTCCTTGACCAGGAGCCCACGTCTACTTCGGGAGCATCAGGAGACCTTGCAAACTCGTTATCTTTGTCAACGCCATACCCGGTACCAAACTCGATAAAGGCAATTTCAGGATGCTTTGCTGTAAGGCTTCCGCCCTTCTTGATTAATTCAACCTCAGGCGGGTACACATCGCTGGCAACCTCTTCCGCTTTATCAATCAAGGCACTGGCGATCTTGTCCGCTTTCGCCTGCAAAGCTTCCTTTGACATTTCCGTCTCCAGAAACTTTATCGCCGCATCAATACCAGCAACGGAGCCGATATTAATTTTCTTCGCCACGCACATCCACCTCTTTCATATAGTAGATGATGTGGTTCAGCGACCTGGCTACACGCACGACTTTGAAGTTATGCGCGCCGTCCGTCGGCGTCTTGCGGATCCAGATCAGGGATTCCTCGTTGATTGGACAACTCATGTCCTCCGTCACGACTCTGTGTGTGTATGCCGTTGAGATACCATACGGGTCGAGCGTAACCATACCCTGAGAACCAAGGTTGTTAGCGCCCGATGAAATCGACATGGACATGCGCGTTTTAACTGGGTCGGAATAGGTCATCTGATGTTCTCCAGTCAAGAGACCGTTTTCGTCTTTGACCTCTTCTTCTCCCGTTTTCAGGGAATACCACAGGTCTACCCGGTTGCGACTCAGCGTATGCATCGTCACATCACCACCGCATAGGGCGTGAGCCGGGACAGGATATCCTCGTCATCCACGCTGTCGTATGTACGATTAACGCCGTTCTCTTCGTGGGACGTTTCCCCTTCACCGCCGCGTCGGAGGAAAAGTCTTGCAGCGAGCTCACAATGGAGATAACCGTATTCATCCGGCACTCCATCGGAATACTTCTCCCGGTGCAGGGGATAAAGCCTGTCCAGGATTTTCTGCGCCGCTTGGTAAAGGTACACCCGCAGGACAGTAGGAGTCGCTTCCGGGTCGTTCTCAACCAGCGTAGTGATGACCTCGATCTTTTCAGCATCTGTCACTGCGGGTCACCTCCTTCTACATCAAGCCTTATCGGCTTTGGTGTTGGTCTTTTTGACGGTCTTTTTAGTCTCCGTCTTGGACTTGCTGGTTTTCGCCGCCTTGTTATCAGCGGGAGCCTTGCCACCTACCACAACCATTTTGCTACCTCCTATCAGGGATTCTCCGGTTCCTGGTTGTTCTGATTTTCATCGGGGTCAACCGGGACGTCCGTAGAATTCGCGCTTTCCAGCGTCAGCCCAGTCAGGGAGTAGGTCTTGGTTACGCTCTCGCAACCGTCCTTGCTCGCCACGACCTTGATCGTCTGCGTGCTCTTGTCCGCAATGCGGGCTATGCAGATGCCGTCAGCGTCCAGTGTGGTCGGGCCGTGAGCGCCGTTCACAACTTCGAGTGTGATCGTTACTCCACTCACATCCGGTACCGCACAGTGCAGGGCGATGTAGTTGCCGCTGTCCTCGCCACTACCGAAAGCGGAAGAGTAATCAGCAACATACTTCAGCGTACCCGTAATGGCGCTGTCGCCTACGGTGATACCTGTCTGGATGTCGCTTACGCTCTTTCCAAACAGGTCAACCGATCCGGCGATATCCGCATCAACGGACAAGCCCATTAAGGGTTTGAAGCGGTTACGGTGCGGGTGTAGTAGGTCTTTCCATTGACCACCGTGGTGTCGATGGTGTGGAAGTAGTTGTCGTTGCTGTCCTTTTCATAGTAATTCAGGGCGAACGGATTTGCTCCGGACGCGGGAGAAACACTGGAGAAGGATTCAGAACCGACGTCGATCACCGCGATACCATCCAGGTACTCAGCCCACAGCTTCATACCCATCAGAGCGTAGCACTCACCAACGGCGGTGCTGTAGTTGCCCATCGCGTGGAAGCCAATCAGGTTGGTCTCACCTTCGACGGTGTATTCCAGACCCAGCTTTGCGAAGTCGCTATCACCGGGATCCACGTAATACAGGTCGATGTTTTCCACGGGCAGAGCGATTACCTTGCCCTGGGGGATGTCGGGATCACTCATCAGGAATACCACGGAATAACCCATGAAATCCTTGATGTAGTTCAGTCCCATCATGGTCTGGATGGAGATGTTCGCAGCGCCCAGATACTTGTAGGCATCCAGGATGTTAACAAATCCGACCACAGTGGTCACGTTCCGGCGCATCTTGCTGAACTTATCCAGCACCAGGCCCTTAGCCATAGCCAGGGACATCTGCCAGGTGCTGTAAGCGCCAGTCAGGATGCCGGTCTTCAGGAAGGTGTAGAAGTCGGTCAGGACTTTACCCTGAAGCTCGTTCAGGAAGGCCGCATCCGTCTTATCAACGGCGACCGCGGCACCATACTTGTTGACCGCTTCGATAGAAACAGCCTTGCAGTATTTGCCGAATTCGATATCGCCGTAAGCGACAGGATGTACTTCAGCCAGGGAGTACGGGATTTCCTCGCCCTCGCCAACGGCTCCACTCTGCAGCGTGACCGTAGCGGTATTGGAAACCAGCTTCGTGCCGGGATCCTTGCGGATCGGACGCATGATTCCCATGATGGTGCGCAGGGCTTCCCAATTCCGGGCAAAACGGGTAACAAAGTCGATCTCGCGAACGCTGACATCGATGTTAGCCGCCTTGGTCAGGTTGGACTTTGCCATAACTCATCATTCCTTTCGTAAGTTTACTGAAACAATTCAATGTTGGCAGCGATTGCCGCCTGTCTTTCCAACGTGTCCTGGATCTTATAGATCTCCTCTTTGGTCATGGGAGCGGCGGGATTCCCTGAACCAGCGGGAGGCGTTGGCGTAGTCTTTACCGCGCCTGCGAGAACCGCTTTGTCATGGGCTTCGAGGAAAGCTTTCTGATTCTGAAAGACCTTCTCCATGTCACCGTCCGCCATCGCTTTCGCAGTGGCTTCGGCGGTCGCTTCATCGTAGCCCATGCTGAGATAGCTGGCCTTATATGATGCAACCGTCTTTTCCTTCCGGAGGGTTTCAAGCTCCTCCATCATTTTCCGACTTGCTTCCTCGGCTTCCTGAGCCTTCTTCTCGTCCTCGGTCATCTTCTCTTGAAGTTTCCGCTTGAGCTCGGCTGCTTCGGTGTTTGCTTTGGAAAGCTGTGTTTTCAATTTTGCTGCTTCGGGATCCGGCTTGTTTTCGGGCTGTTCCAGCGCTTCAAGAGCCGCCAGCTTTTCTTCAGCCGTCATCTTGTCGTATCCAGCGATGCTTTCGGTAATCTTAGCCATAACTGGGTCTCCTTCCGTTTTTTAGGGCGGTTGTCTCCGCGCGGTTTTCCGTTTGTTGTCCCGGTTGTCTCCGGTTGCGATTAACGTCTTCCCTGACGTATGCTCACGCCCTGATTGTTTTTATCAGTCAAGGCAGAATCATCAAGTTCCTTCGGGCTCGACTTCCGGTTCGGTCGGCTCAGTCGGCGTTGCCGCGGGCTCATGCCGGAAACACTTAGGCGGCTCAATGTTCGCGCCAGCACTGTTCACCAGCATGATCGTGTGGGTCAGATATGCCGACTTGACTGCGGTGGCGCACTTGTTGTAGTACAGCGCCCTGGCGTCCGCGACGTCTTCGTAGGAGTAGACGGAGGGGGTCATTTTTCCTTCCGTATCCTTACAAAGCTCGATTACTACGTATTCCTTCATGATGATTACCTCCTCGTGTATGTCAGCCAGCAGCGACAGTTAACATTGTTCTCCGGGAGACTGAACCCGCCGGGAGCCTGTGCCTGGTCGCCGCCGTAGGTCACAAATACGTCATTCAGGTCAACCGTGATGCCGTCCAGCGGAATGTGAGAATCCCGGACTCGTTCATCGCCAACCGTGTTCCAGGTCTTCTTGACCGGTATCCCGGCCCGCTCGACAGCTTCCGCCGTGTTCCTTCCGCCTGCCGCGTAGTCCCTTGTGATCTCGCTCTCCACCACCCGCACAATCGACTCTACGTCAAAGTGCTCCATGTAGCGGTTAATCCGATCCTCGAACGTTTCGCCAGCAATCTCGGTGAACAGCGCCTTCTGCATTTCCGTTGCGGCTTCCGCGCTCGCCGGGACGATGTAGTCCAGGGTTTCCATCGCGTCCTGCCTGCCGTACACATAAGCCATGATCAACAGGTCAATGACTTCATCAATGCACTCGCGCTTAATCCGCGTTTCCGGGGGCTTTTCGGGGTTCCAGGCAGCCCGCCACTCATTCAGGCGGCGTTCCAGGGTGTTAAGTTCATCCCAGGGTGCCAGGTTCATGTGTTACCACCGCCCTGATTGGGGTCGTCCACTGTAACCTTTGACTGTTTCTGAACCTCTGCGACGGCTTTTTCCAGTTTCTCTTTCCACTGAATGCCCATCTTGTAGGCGTCCTCAACATCAGAGAACATGTTGGACACCGTGTACGCAACCTTCGGATGCACCAGTTCGTTACCCAGCAGGAGATTCAGAACCTGCGCCTTGGTGTAAATATCTTCATACTGGCGGCGAGTGAATTTGATCTGAATGTCCTTGCGGGCAATGCTTAAATTACAGTACGCCAGGATGATTCTCAGGAAGTTCATCTCGCTCTTTCGGAACATCGTCTCGTAAGACTTAGCGCGGGCTTCTGCTGCCTGCCAACCATTACGGAGGATTACGGCGCCGTTGTTGCTACTGTCCCCGGTCTTGGCGTTGCCCTGGCTTGGCATACCCACGATCTCACGTACAGCGGTCATCATATCGTCCACAACCGTCTGCGTGTCCGCCTGGTTCAGCTGCTCGCTGATTACCTTAAAATCCGCCTTATTCTCACCAACAGATTTAAGAACAATCAGGCCAGCCTGCCGAATCTGCGAAGCGGTCGTTCCTTCCGGGAACTGGCAGTTGACCGCGATGGCAAGGCTCTGGATAAACTGGTCTATACCATTCAGCCGGTCACTCTCAGTCAGGTTGATCGCGTCCAGCAGTCCGATGACCACTTCAAACGCGCCCATGCGCTCCACGTTCAGCGGATACTCAACCAGCGGGATACCCGGCAGGTACAGCGGCTTAGTCTTAACCACCTTGTTATCCGTGATCTCGTAGTACATTCCGTTCGTGTACACCGCGAAAGTGATGATCTTCGTGTCCACATCCTTTGTGTAGACTACGCCAGCCAAGGGGCGGTGCCGCACGGTGTTGTCATAAACCACAAAGCTGTTCCGCGGATCCGGGATGCACACATCAAACGGCGCTTCGTCGTCACCGATCTCGGAGGGAAGAGCGAGCTTGTAAGCAGTGCCGCAAACCAGTTGCCATTTCCCTGTTTCACTGTCCAGCGAGGAACGATTGCGGACGTCCATGTAATCATTCAGGTCGTCCATTGCAGCAGAGACCGCTTCTTCATTAGTCTTTGCTACATACTGCAAAGGTTCTCCCCAGACATACCCCAGGAAAAATGACGTTATTTCCGCCGCGCGGTTGACGACCACTTTCTCGTTGACTTCCGGTCTCACGACTTTCACGCGGTTTAGAATAGGCTGGTCACCCAGGTAGTAGTTCCACAGGTAGTCAATATCCGAACGGTTACTCTGATGAATCCTGTACGCCTTATTGATCACATCAACCACGTTTTCTTTCGTGATCTCGGACGCCTGCGAATAAATAACCTTCCGTCCGGTCAGCTTGCGTGGAGTAAACGCACTGCTGTTCTGCTCCGGCACGTTTTCACGAGTCGCGATCTTGTCCTGCATTTCCGTGCGGGTCTCAGACATCAGCGGTTCACCTCCTTGGCGGTTAAATAAAAAGCACGCAATCGTTTGTTGCAACGATCACGTGCTGATTAATGGTATACCCATCCATCCGTATTATACCATATGTTGTATGTCTTGTCCGTTTTTTTGTGTGAAATTTTTAAAAAATTAAATTCCGTACCGCGAACGCGACACAATCTCAGCCATCGGAACCACGAAAAACGCCATATTTACAGCCATAGCGAGCGAATCCGGCGCGTCATCGTGCTTGTTTTTGCCGTTGACTGAAAAGCTGTATACATTTTGCATAAACAACTCATACTCTTTCGATCTGTGCCCTTCACCCAGGAAGATCATATGGCTCCTGATATCCGGCGCTTTGTCGAATATGCGCTGCTCTTTTCCGTTGCCCGTGTAGTGGCTTGTGCTCCGCTGTACATTAACTCTCAGCCCGCGGGCTTGAAGTTCATCCTCCACACCGTCCGCATACGCTGCTGTCATTTTCGTAGCTTCGATAGATATAGCCTGTACGCCCCACTGCTCCGCTTTCGCGGCAATCAAGGGCTGGGTGACATTCTTCTCCGCGTCGCTGTATACAACATCCGCCACGTAGATATCCTGGTCGTACTGATAACAGACAGGGCCAGCGCAGAAATCCCCTCCGCCCCAGGCCGGGTCAATCGCCATGAACACCCGGTCAGGCGTGTCATCGGGCAGGACACCATTATAAAACCGCAACTGATCGGGAGCGAACACGGCCCCGTCTCTCTCAATTGGCTCCCCGCAGTATTGGGCCAGCCAAGACGCCATGTCGTTGTTCCGCTCAAATGACGCCCTCCGCTGCTGGTACTGTTCCGTCGTGAAGCCGACACCGCAGGCATAATCAAAATTGCTCTCATCCTTATCATCCAGCGCCGGGACATTGATCGCTTTCCACCTGATTGTTTTAAACTTCGGCTCATTCTTCAGCAGGTCAATCCTCAGCCCTTGCGGGTCAATCAGAGACCACCGTGTCCCGATCCATAAATGCTTGATCTTATCCCCGACACCACGCGGCAGGTAGTTGTTCTCGACCTTCGACCAGGCGCTCATAAGCCGGTCCTTACTCAAAGCCTCCTCAATGCCACTGATCAGGTCGTCGGCTACCTCGTATCCACGACAATCACAGCTGCCGTTGAGCTGACCGTGAAGACTTTTTGCGGTAAAGCTCGCGTAACGCTTCTCCCGATCAATATTCAGCAGGTTATCCTTAGCATTGGTTGACGCAATCCCCGATCCCGGAAACACATCCTTCCAGGCATATGTAACAGGATCCCGCAGAATCTCCAGCAGTCCGTTATAGAATGTATCCACAACGCCCTGCGTATACGAGCAATACAGGTTCGACCGCTCGCTGTCCCGGAGGATCACCCAAAGCATGAAAAACAGAATCAGCGTACTCTTCCCGACCCGCGGCGGCATCGACAGGAACAGTTCATCCAGCTCGTCATCTTCCAAAGCCTGTAGCGCATCGGCAACAACCTTCAGCTTCTTCCTCCGCGGCAACCAGAACTGCTGCGCCAGCGGTCTGTTCCACTCGATATAAATCATGAAATCATCAAAGATATCCCTCGCTGTCAGCAAATACAGCCTCTTATAAATATCCCTGACTTCCCTACTATCCACATGGGCAATGGCAGACCGGAACTCCTGAATCAGCGGATACGCCTCTTTCCCGGAATCCTTCCACAGCTTCCTCACAGCAACATACGCATTATCATAATCGCCCCGGCTCATGAATACCCGGTACGACTTAACGAGAATTTCCTCCAATCAACCCACCACCTTATTGTATCCAATCAGAGCCGTCCGCATCCTCATCTTCCTCCAGCACTTGCCCAGACGCCACCACAAACCCCACCCGATGGCAACCCGGACACTCCAAATCCTTCAGCCATGTCCCCTTCGGTCTTACATCAATCCACCGTCTCCCGCACTTCACGCACACGCACTCCTCGACAATATGCGGCCTGAACTCTTCTATATCCAGCAAGTTATTTATCAATCAACCCACCACCCTTAAACACAGATCCCGCAAATGGCTGAAAGCCCCAACCTCTGCTCCCAGCCAGGTCGGTCACACCCTCCGCAGGCATATCCCAGCCCACACATACGACCATTCTTGTTTCAGGCGATGCCCGCAGGCAACCCTACCACAACAATTATATCATACCTTTTTTAATTTTCCTTAATTCTCTAAAGGGTCTTTTTATTTTTGCGGGTAATTTTGGGGCCCCACGGGTCGCCGGTGCGCCTGGGTCCAGAATTCCCCCTACCCCCGTAGGTGGACACCTATCGCCCCTGGGGATAGTCGCGCTCAATATAAATATAAAGTATAAATATATTTAGTAAATATAAAATATAAATATGTTTGATAAAGATATTGCCTACATATAGGTGTCTTTTCGCTGGTAGAAAACTATTTCTTAAACAAAAATTTTTCAAATTTATTTTCAAGAAATTTTCAGAAAAGCAAAATAAAAAGAAAATTGAAGAAAATAATATAGGTTGTTTTGTTACTTTATGAGCTTCCTATTCTAATTTTTATAAAAAACAAATAATTCTTTAGATATTATAGGGGACTATTGATTAATTTGTTATAGGGGACTATAATGTAGGTAGCCCGGAAGGGTAAATAAAAACGGGGCGCCGATACGCAGGGGGAAAACAAAAATGGTAGACACAAGGAAAAAAGCAACGACAAAGCGCGTAAACAAAAAAGACATTTACGCCAAATACGGAGTAATGTTCAAAGGCGGAAAGATTGTTTCTCCGATAGGTGACATTTGCGAGCTGCTTAAAGAAGGAAACGACAAAACAGGAAAGCTTGTTCTCACATTCTCGCTGCTGCCCGGTACAGGTGAATACACCGCTACAATAAATGGTATAGTAATTACAGAAAACGGTACATGCGTTTGTAATTGCAAAGGCTGCTATGCGAAAACAGGCAGGTACAACCAGTATAACGTTATCGCTAGTATGGTAGTAAATACTTTTCTTGTTAACCACCATTTAGACTTTGTGAAAGCTTGTATTTCCGCGCAGCTTGAATGTATCGGCCGCGGAGAGGTACGCATACATGCGGCGGGTGACTTTAACACAAGCGAGCCGGAGCGATACGCTAACATGTGGCATGATATCGCAGCCAAAAATAACACTTTCCGCTTTTGGACATATACAAAAATAAAAAAGTTTGAAACGCTGTTTGACGATCTTAAAAACGCGAATATTGTAAAGTCTGTTATCCCTAATATCGGAGTTAACTTTGGGCATTGCGACTACATTATTAATGCATACTATACACTAAAAGAAATAGGGAAAACGGTTTATATCTGTAAATGCGGAGTGGATAAAAACCAGCATTGCGAGCGCTGCGGAGTATGCGCAACTTATGAATACGTGTTATTTATTGAACACTCTACCGAATACAAGGCGGAGCTTGACCCCCTGTATCCTAAACTTTGCGAGATAGCGAATAACCAGTAAAAAACAGGGTTGAAGGCGCAAAAGCGCCCCGCCCTTTCAGGACCTCCGCCGGGGGTTTTGAAAAGGCGGAAACGCTAAATAAACAGCCGCAAAGCGGCGGAAAGAAGGACAATATGGAAAATGTAAAACTCACAACAAAGCAGCGCGGAGCTATTGCAAAAGTCGCCAAATACTGGTTTTGCGGTATCTATTCGCTGCAAACGGCGGAAAACGAATATGCGAAAGTTATGTATAATATCCTCCGCCGCTATAATTTCTTCAAAGCGAAAAGCGATATGGAAAAGGCAGCATACATGCATAATTTAAAACAAGACTTTGACCGCCGCCTTTTGAAAAACCTTTACACCGCAATAAACAATGCATAACACAAGCCACGACAATAAACCCTTACAGGCTGTACAGCTTGTAGGGGTTTTTCTTATCCTTTTTCGGTTTATTTTCCGTTGTTTCCGCCGCCGTCGCGTATCGCATGATATTATTTATCAGTCAAAGCGCGCAACCACTAAAACAGCCCTAAAACAGCCGGAAACAGCAGGCAGCAGCGAGCAGCAGCAGGCAGCCCATAGCAGCCGCAACCCTACCAAAGCAAGCGAGCACGTCGCAACTGATAATCAGTCAAAGCAGGGAAACAGCCGGAACAACGCAACCATACAAAACCGCCGCGACTCTACCAGGGGAAACCAGGGACCCATAAGTAGGTATCCACCTATCGTCAATCCGCCTCCTGCGCCTGGTATTTTATGCATATTCCGCTTGTATATCCATTGCATATTTCATGCATAACGACGCATAATTGCATAAAATCAATATATTGTGCATAGGAGGCTCATATCCACTATATACAGACCCTAATCTATGCGCAAAATTTATATTTAACGCAGAGATACGCAGGCGCACAAAAAAGCGGCGCGGGTTTAGGGCTCCGCTCCGCTCCGCCGTCAACCAGGGAAGAACCATCATTCACCATCCAGCAGTCCAGCCCTGGCGGCGATATCCTCCGTATTCGGTTCCTCCGCGGGCTGCGCCACCACCACGTGGTCTGTCTGATTTTTGTATCCAAAATTGTTCTGCATGAGGAAGAACCCAGCCACGGGGATGATTTTGCCCTGGGTCAGCAATCCTTCGTACTGGCTGGCGATTAGATTGTACACGCGTTTTAGCGTGTCCAACACCGCCCGGTTCTTAATTGTCCCCACTTTTTCTTCCATCCACGTCCACAAAGTTCTGCGATCAATGCCCAACGCCAGCGCCAGACTTGCCACTGTCGGCACCTGCTGGTATTTTTCCGCAATAGAAAAATAGGTAGCGAGTCTCTCCCGCACCTCTTCTTCATCGTTTGGGTCATTCAGTCTGCCCAGGTTGAACAATTCGACGTTGTAGCGCACTATCTGCTGTTTTTCGTCCGCTGGTACCTGTTCTGCGAGATTAAAGTCTGTCCGTTTCTTACGTGGGGTCACGTCCTTCGTACCTGGTTTGCGTCCTGTCCGTACCTGTTTCGCACCCGATTCAATCAGATCAGCACCTGTTCCAGCACCTGTTTCATCCGTACCCGTTTTCCGCCCGTTTTTGGCACCTATTTCGCGTTCCGCACCTTGTGTGGGTGTTTGGTCATCCAGCACCTGGGAGGGCTGTTCCTGGGAATTCTGGCAAGGCGCAGCAGCACCTGTTTCCGCACCCGTATTGAGCACCTCTTCTGCGGTGATCTGTCCGGGGATCTGTTCCGGTACCTGTTCTGTGGTGTGTACCTGTTTATTCATTGTGTGTACCTCCTTCATTGGTTCTCATTTGTGTTACGTACCTGTCTATGCCTTCATGCACCTGTTTGCCATCCAGCCCATGCAAGTACCCGTTAAGCTTTATCCTGGTCAGTACCTCAGGGCGCTCATAATCCGCGAGCGGTTTGCATCTGACAGGAAGCGCGGCAAAACAATATGTACAGACTCTGCGCGGCGTATAATTGTCGCAGTAAGGGCATTTATACAGATAAGGCTTGCTCATGGTTCTGCACCTCCTTTAAAAATTGGGTGTTGACTTATAGTGTACTATATGATACAATATCTCCGAAGGTGGTGATATTTAATGGCTAAGGCAACTGAACAGTGCAAAACCGCAACGATCAAATACATGAAGGAAAACTGTAGAGAGTATAAGTTCAGACTAAACAAAACAACAGAACCTGAACTGTACGAGTATTTTGAAGCTATTGCCAACAAGCAGGGCTATCTGAAAGAGCTCATCCTTGCCGACATGCGCGCGAAGCAAACCGAAAGCACCTGATCAAAGAAGGCAACCAGCACCCGCCATGTGCTCATACCGCATGACGGGTTTTTGTGTGCCTTCGATCAGTCAGGGCAAAGCACCTGTTCCATCAGATCAGCCCGCGTACCTTCGCGATCCGCACACACACGAGGGAGATCAGCTTCCAGGCGTCGCCTTCGGATACCTGGTGGGTACTGCTGCAGATCTTCACGGATTCAGCGAACGGGATGTTTTTCCGGCGGTAGATATCAGTCAGGAGCCGCTGCTGTTCCGTTTCAAGCTCGCACCAGACCGTCTGTACAGCCATCCAATTCTTGACGTCTGCCTTGGTCTGTTCCTAGACGTTAATACTGTCGGGGCTGGAGAT
>JAEEGL012452389.1_pt1 | contig 21215 bp, 15 predicted proteins | sample 9134231 | NCBI WGS metagenome assembly JAEEGL01 (sample SAMN16246548, study PRJNA631951) | gut metagenome | biome: gut microbiome; feature: rumen; material: fiber-attached | host: Bos | place: Iran: Karaj | collected 2018-10 | reverse complement strand
GACGCCTGCGGCGGGCTGTTCCCCGCGATTCGTTCCGCTGCGCTTCACTTGTGTTCTACTCTCGTCCATAGCACCACAACGAGGGAGCAAGGCAGCTTCTCGACTGATACAGGGCAAAGAGAAAGCCCCTGCATTGCTGCAAGGGCTCTTTTATTTTATTTGTAATATACTCTTGTTCTTGTTGTTGCGGATTCTCCGTAGATTCCTGTTCTTACGTTTCGCAATGGGGTTTCCATATACCACAATCTTTGCGTTCTTGTTAGATTTTCGCTTCCGTATCCTTTTATTTTTCTTTCAGTTCCGGATTCATAGCATATTAACCAATAGCACATATGCTTGATCATAAATCCTTCTAGGTCATAAAATACGACTTGTTCCATTCTTCTGATTTTGGTTTTCATGATTTCAGCCCCTTTCAAAAATTTCGATTACTGATAAGTATATACTCGATTTACTTGATCTAAGAAAGAATACTCTTTTAATTCTCCAATGTGTTTACTGATAAAATCAAGTACAGTTTTCGGAACAGTATGCATATTGTAGGTTTTAACTTTACCTGATGCATAAAAAACATCATAGCCCCGATTATACACGTTACCAGTTTTATTACTTTTCTGTACATAATGCTTAACTTTAATAATCATAATATACCTTCCTTTCAAGTTGTGGGCTTTCGCCCTGTCCTATCCTTTGATTATATTATACCATAAGTCCCCTTATATGTCAATAGGCAAAATGCACAAACATAAGGGGACTTATTTGTCTATTTTATATGGTGACATATACCGAAAAATCTAGTATAATATATGTGAAAGGGGGCGAGATCATGCCAACTCCGGAGAGCGTAAAAAAGGCTGTAGCAAAGTATCAGGCACGTTTTGACGATATCAAGCTACATATACCGCAAGGCAGTAAAGAACGCTGGAAAGCACACGCAGCAGCGCAGGGAAAGAGCCTAACAGCCTATATCATAGAACTAGTTGAAACCGATATGAAAAAAAGCAAGGACTAACTCCTTGCTTTTTTCAATGGCAAAATAAGATTGATTATATGCAATTCATAATCTAAAAAGAGACACCGGTTCATCTGAAAATCAATCCGGTGCAAAACGGGAGCGGCATGCAGAAGCCGCTCCCGTTTCTTTTTCTGTATCCATGCATTCCTCTGTCTCACTCAATCGTCAGGATATCGGCAAAACCGGTGACCTCGAAAATATCCATAAGATCGGAACTGACATGAATGACCTTCATATCGCCCTGCCGGTTCATCTGCTTCTGCGCCATGAGAATGACGCGCAGTCCCGCCGAGGAAATATACACCGTCTCTGCCAGATCAATCACCAGCGATCTGATCCCTTCCAGCGCCGTCTGAATCACCGTTTCGAGAGACGGCGCGGTTTTGGTATCAATTCTGCCCTCAATTTCCAGTATCAGCTGTTCACCTGTCGCTTTCTGCGTGATGTTCATGATTTCCCGTTCCTTTCACGATTCTTTCTTTATTCACGTTTCCATGCGCCGCTTCGGTAGAAGGATTCCAGTATATCCGCATCGAGCTTCTTGCCCTCTGCCATACTGCGCAGAATCTCAAACGCCTTTTCCGGCTCCATGGGTGGCTTATAGGGTCTGTCATCCGCCGTCAGCGCATCGTATATATCAATGATTGTGAGCAGCCGTGTTTCCGGCGCAATTTCATCTCCCTGCCGTTTCTGCGGATAGCCCGAGCCGTCCAGCAGTTCATGATGTCCGGCAGCCCATTCCGGCACCGATTCATAATCGCCGGTGAACTCCATTTTGGAAAGCAGCTTCGCGGTCAGGCTGACATGCGATTCAATGATTCTGCGCTCTGCTTCTGTCAGCGTCCCGCGGACAACCGTAATTGCCTCGACCTCCTCCGGCGTCAGCAGCGCACAGGTCGTTCCGTCCGATGCGATGCATTCGGTTTTTGCCGCTTCATACAGCCTGCCGACGGTTTCATCCTCAAGGATTCCCGCGGTATTTGCCGATAAGATAAGCTGTTCCGCATCATCCAGCGCCTGCAATTTCTCCGCATACGCTTCTGCGTCATCCTCCCCTTTCAGCAGCCGGATTTGCAGCATCAGCCGTCCCGTTTCGATGCGGTGCTGAATATCATTCAGTTTGCTGCCGAGTCTGGTCGGCTTGTCCATGAGCTTCTGCGGAATCAGCAGCTTGCCGATGTCATGCAGCCATACGCTCATGAGAAACGGCTCTGTCTGCGCAGGCACACAGGGCGAATCCGGCTCCAGCTCATGCATCCGCTCGATGTATTTTTCCGCATAGCTGACCATATTCTTTGTGTGGTTTGCATTGTACGAGGATTTTTCTTCAACCGCCGTGACCATGACCTCCACAAAGGATTTCATCAGATTCCGAATCTGATTTGCAAGGCTGCGGTTCCGGAGATAAAGCGTCGTTGCATCGGTTACATCGCTGATATGCGCAATGACGCCCGCCTTCTCCTCGCCGTGCATCAGAAAATCCGATGTCACATAAAGGTAGGTCATACTGCCGTTATTGACATACGGTATGGTTTTGACCGTGCGCCGCTTGGAATAGACCGCATCCGTGATGATCTCAAAAAAAGCGTCATTGGCATCGGTCTGGTTCATGATCCATGCGATGCTTTTGCCGGTCAGGCTTTCCTCCGGTATGGAGAGAAGCTGCGCTGCTGCGTGATTGTGCAGCAGAATCTTGCCGTCAAAGCCGATCAGAATCACACCGTCTGACATATCATTCAGAATACTGCTGATCAGCTGTACATCATTATGTTCCATAATCACTATCGCTTTCACTATATACGGAATGTTCGCATTATGGTTTCTTTACTGTATTATATCATATTATGCCGCAAAAAACAAGCTGAGAGAAGTATTTTTATGCAGCAGCTGATCTGCCGGAGAACTTTAGATCAATGGAGGCGGGCGCTGCCCGCTTATATCATATTATCATGCAAAAAGCAAGCGGAGAGCAATTACTTTTCATGCACGGCATTGAGAAAAAGGCGGAAGAAAGAACACATGCAATCGTTATTCTTATAGTATAATCTGCCATGTCATTTACTGCTTGTAATGTAAATATGTGACGAAAATATTTTTTTCAAATTTCGTGAGGAATTCTTTTACGGCGGACGTATTATAGATATAACGGGTAAGGCGCTGCCCGATATGAACGTAAAAATTTACTGAAATATGCGGAAAAACACCGCAGGAGGGACACAATGAAAAAGAATATCATGCTGAAAGCAATGCCGCTTGTGCTCGCTGTCATGCTGGGCGCGACAGGATGCGGCGCAAAATATGACGCTGCGCAGAGCGCAGACACCGGCTTCATTCAAAAAACAATCAACGGTAAAATTTCGTCAATTTTTGATACGGACTGCGGAATTGCAGCGGATAACGGCGGTGCCATGTTCTATGACGCCGGAATCATGATGAACACCGAGGAATACAGCGAATGGACCGAGGCAGGCTTTCTCAATGCCGCCGATACGCCGCTTTCAACCTTCTCCGCCGATGTGGATACAGCGTCCTATTCCAATATCCGCCGCTATATCACAGATGAATACCCGATACCGAAGGATGCCGTGCGCATCGAGGAAATGATCAACTATTTCAAATATGATTATCCGGATCCCAATGAGGGCGAACCGTTCTCTGTGACGACAGAGCTGACCGACTGCCCGTGGAACACAGAACATAAGCTGATGATGATCGGCATGCAGGCAAAGCATATCGACCTGTCGGAGCGCAAGCCGATGAACCTTGTGTTCCTGATCGACGTCAGCGGCTCGATGTACTCTGCCGACAAGCTGCCGCTCGTCCAAAAATCCTTCGGTATGCTGACCGACGAGCTGACAGAGCAGGATACGGTCTCGATCGTGACCTATGCAGGCGCGGACAGCGTTGTGCTCGAAGGCGTGTCCGGCAATGAGACGGTACGCATCCGCGAAGCCGTCGAAGGACTCGAAGCAGGCGGCTCGACCGCAGGTGCAGCCGGTATCAAGACCGCATACGAAATCGCACAGAAATACAAGATTCAGGGCGGCAACAACCGCGTCATTCTCGCAACGGACGGCGACCTGAACGTCGGTATCTCGAGCGAGGAGGGGCTGAAAGCACTCATCGAAAAAGAGCGTGAAAAGGGCATTTTCCTCTCCGTGCTCGGCTTCGGCACCGGCAATATCAAGGACAACAAAATGGAGACGCTCGCCGATAACGGCAACGGCAATTATGCATACATCGACAGCGAAAACGAAGCGCGCCGCGTGCTCGTCGAGGAAATGGGCGGTACGCTTGAAACCGTCGCAAAGGACGTCAAATTCCAGGTTGAATTCAATCCGGATTACGTCAGCGAATACCGTCTGATCGGCTACGAAAACAGAATGCTTAATGCCGAGGACTTCGACGATGATACCAAGGATGCAGGCGAGATCGGTGCCGGTCATACCGTCACGGCGCTCTATGAAATCGCGGCACAGGACGCACCCGCAGCCGAAAATGTCTGCACGGTCGCCGTCCGCTATAAGGCGCCGAACGGCAATAAGAGCCAGCTTCTGAACTATCCGGTCTCCGCAGCGATCTATACGCCGGAAAGCTCCGCAGATATGCGCTTTGCATCGGCGGTCGTAGCATTCGGTCTGGTGCTCCGCGACAGCGAATTCAAGGGCGATGCCAGCCGTTCGCTCGTCAATGACCTGCTCTCGGACGAGACAATTCTCAATGATCCGTACAAAGCGGAATTTGCAGAACTGGTCAATCAGGCAAAGTTTGACAATTAACCTTCTCAGGCATAACAGGAAAGCCGTCGGTGTTTTGTGCACCGGCGGCTTTGCTGCTATGCAGTGATTCAGATGATTTTTGCAATCTTTTGCAGAATCAGGATCACATCGTCAGAGGTGATTTCACCGTTTTCATTGACATCGGCATTGATCTTTCCCTGTGCAAACATTTCAGCACTGCTGTCCTCTGCAACATAACGTGCAACCAGCACCGCATCGGACACATTGACATCATGATCGCAGTTTGCATCGCCGAGGTCTGCATCTGTCAGTACCTCATCGGTGATCCGCGTTCCGCTGACATCCGCAGAAGAGGTTGCCGGAGATGTACCGTCGCCGGTCGCATCGTGATTGACTGTTGTCACTGTTGTGGCGGTTGTCTCTGTGCAACTGGCAATCGTCGAGGTCTGTTCGGGCTCGGTTGTCTCATACTGATACCACCATTTGGTTGTCGTTGTTGCCGGATCGGGCGTCGTGACGGTCACGGTTGTCGTGGTTGCAGTGAGTTCCGGATTGAACCGTGCTGTGGTTGTCGTCACAATGGGTTCCGTTTCGGTCACGATTGCCGGCAGGACACGCACCTTTTCCGTTGCGGTTCTGCCGTCGGAAGTCCGGACGGTGACGGTTGTTTCGCCCTCTTTGAGTCCCCAGAGTTCCAGATGATCAGGCGAAGAAGATGTCTGCACCTTTGCGATTGTTTCATCTTCAACCGCATATTCTACCTTGGCAGGATATGCACCGACCAGCGGGATCATCACGCCGCCGTCACAGTACATCGTGATATATTCGGTGTAGCAGCGCAGATAGAGCGGCGTTTCGGCGTTGTAGTCCTTCGGGTAGACCTTGACGGGAATCGCAGTCTCGGTTCCTTTCATGGTGAGATCATAATACCGGACAGGCGACACGAATCTATAAGGGAACGAACCGGTCGCTCCGGCAGCCGGACGAATGATCACTTCGTAATCGCCGGGCGTTTCCGTATCGACTCCGGACGTATCGAGTGTATACAGCTCTACATATTCGCCGGAACCGACCGTAAACGAATATGCATAGGACGCCTTTCCTTCCCAGTCATACTGCACTGCCTCCAGTATCACCTTGCTGCAATCCAGTGTATCGCCGGCATAAATGCCGAGCTCCGTATTCAGCGCCCGCGCATACCGGATATCGCCGTACAGCACCTCCGCATCCTCTGCATACACCGGCAATGCAGAACAGGATGCAGTGCCCAGAATCAGCGCGGCAAAAGCAGAAAAGAATCTTGTGTTTTTCATGATAATCCCTCCTTTTTCAGATATGCTTTACTGTTTGAGCAGTGCATCATATGCACCGGCTTCCCGTTTATCATAGAAATCATAGAGTGATTCCGGCAGTTCGGTCCCCATGTCTCTCAGCCGGATATAATCACGGATCAGCTCTGCTTTTTCCGCACCCGTGATTTGCAGATACTCTGTGTGCGGATATGCATTCTGATCTGTATCATAACGGCATTCCGTCCGTGTGATATTCGCAAGCAGCAGCTGTGTGAGCGGAAACGCATCGCCGCGCGAATCATAAATCTGCTCCGCCAGAACGGCATCCTCTTCATCGAGTGCGCCGTTCATATTGATATCGCCGCAGAGATAATACGTGCCGCCGAAATGGTCATAAAGCCCGTCTGCGTGATCAAGCGGGAAGATTTCGCCTTCAAAGACCTCATTCCCGTCCGCAACGCTGACGCTTACCAGTTTGTACTGCCGGTAAAAATCATTCATCAACGCGATCCGTTCCGCAACGCTCAGATGCACAAATGCTTCCAGCGTAACAGAAGGGTCCATATGATGCACACAGATATATCTGCGCAGCATGCCGGAGTCATTCGTATCATAGGGCAGAAGATATGTCCGGTCCAGACCGGTATATTCGGTTTTCATCGGCGCCCAGTCAACGATATCGCCCAGCGCAAGCTGTTCGCTGCGCATGGCAAGCGCCTGATAGCTCCCCTGCTGCGCGGCATTGTATAAAGCGGACATCTCATAATCGTCCCGCAGGTCAATCACGCCGTCCATATTGAAATCGCCCTTCTGATAGAATACGCCGTCGATCATCAAGCCGTATGCCGACTGTTCCGGTTCTTCGGTCAGAACAGCCGTCGTTTCGGCAGGCGGTTCCGTACCGGTTGTGCCGGTTGTATCTGCTGTATCCTGCTCAGCGGAACCGTCAGCCGTTGTCTGCGTCACAATGCCCCTTTGTGTCTCAGACGCAGGCTGTCCGGTCGGGACGGACTGTGTTGCCGCAGCGGTCGTTGTCAGAGCAGTTCCGGCAGTTGTGATGATCTCCTCTACATCATCGCGGCTGCTTTGCAGGGTCAGGTCATTCTGATGTCCGCGCAGCAGCAGCATACCGAATCCGGCTGCAAAGGTCAGGCAGGCTGCGAGTACCGCTGCGGTTATCCAGCGCGGTACGGAAACTGCGTCCTGCGGCTGTCCGGATGCAGCAGTCCGCCGGATAGATGTACCCGTAGAAACCGGTGCCGCGGAGACTGGCTGCGCGCAGTAGGTATGGACATTTGCCGAAACGATCATATCATCCGGCAGCTCATTCAGCAGACCGGCAAGCTCCAGTGCATTCACAGCAATCCCTCCCCTCTCAGGTAGCTGTGCAGCTTTTTGCGGATTCTGGTCAGCGTCACCTGCACATTGTTTTCGCGCATATCAAAATCGCGCGCCAGATCGGAAAATGAAGAAAAACGCCAGTATCTGCGAATAAACAGGTCACGCTGCTTCTGCGGCAGCCCTTGCAGGAACCGTGTGATCGCCGCCAGCAGCTCGCGCTGTTCGACCTCGGAAAGCACGTTGTCGGATGCCGGCAGCAGCTCGGAAAGCTCCTCAAGTGCCGCCGCCTGCTGACCGCTGCCGCGCTTGCTGCGGTGTCCGGATTTGTAGCGGTCGAGCGCCGCATTGCGGACGGTTTTCAGCAGATACGCACAGAAATTATCGGGCTTTGCAGGCGGGATTGCGTTCCAGATTTGCAGCAGCGCATCGTTGAAGCATTCCTCCGCATCCTGATCATTCCCCAGAATATCGCGTGCAGCAGACCGGCAGAGCGCCCCGTACCGCTCCGCGGTCTCTTTGAGCGCCTGCTCGTCCCTGTTATTCAGCATCAAAAGAATTCTTTTGTCGTCTATGGCAATCACCGCCTTTCGCGTTTTGCCTTCATTCATTGAGACGACAAAACACAGAAAAACTTACAGTATTCCGGAAAATTTTTTTCTTTTATTATAACCGAAAAACGGCTGAACTGCAAGTGCGCATACCTGAACGCCTCCCTCCTCCTTTCTCTTTTTCAAATGCCATAAACGCCGCGCCGGCAGGACAGCTTGCATTTTCACGCAGCCTGTGTTATAATACCAGTATTATAATACCCGTATACAAATGCACCGCATCCGGCATAATATCAGAAAGGAAGCAAATGCTATGAAAACATGGATCGTATATTATTCTCTCGAGGGCAATTCCGAATTCACTGCGCAGCAGATTGCAAAGGAACTGCATGCCGAACTGCTGCCGCTGCATCCGGTCAAGGCATATCCGACGGGCAAGGTCAGCAAGCTGATCTGGGGCGGCAAAAGCGCCGTCATGTCCGAAAAGCCTGCGCTCGAGCCGTATCAGTTTGACAAGGCAGACTGCGGACGCATCATCTTCGGATTTCCGGTCTGGGCAAGCAAAATCGCGCCGCCGCTGCGCACCTTCATCCGCGATAATGATCTCAGCGGCATCCGGTTCGCTGCATTCGCCTGCCAGACCGCAGGCGGCTCGGATAAGGCTTTCATCCAGCTCAAATCAGAGCTCGGCATCGACGCATTTGATGCCGAACTTGTCCTGAATGATCCGAAGATCAAGCCCGATGATGCCAATTTACAGAAAATCAAAGAATTCTGCGAAAAGCTGAACGCCGTGCAGACGGATGAAACAAAATAATTCGCACGGACAATACAGCCTTGCACAAAACATCATATAATCTGTATAATTCCCCATTGCACTCCCCTCCGAAAAACGCTAGAATAAATATGAGATCAGGTTTCTTCCGTTCACAGAACCTGACACATAGAAAATCTGCCTGTATCCTTCGCAGATGCACGGGGACAATATTCCCGCTGACAATCATCGCATCTGCGGGACATTGTTTTCTTTGAGGGGGAATGCATATGAACAAACGGATTCTCGGCGGTATCTGCGCCCTGCTGGTGACGGCATCGGCGGTCGGCGGCGATTTGTACATGACAGATCGTGCAATCCTGACTGCATCCGCCGCAGCAACCGGCGACATCAATCAGGACGGAAGCGTCAACCGCAGCGACGTCACCGCCTTGCTGAAATATCTGCTGAGCGAATCAAAAACGGCATCCGGCGCCGATCTCAACAATGACGGCGCGGTGAATGCCGCCGATCTCAGCCTGCTGAAACGCCGGCTGCTCGGCGGTGCATCATCCGGCAGCGGCTCCGGTACGCTCCGGATCAATGAGGTCTGCTCGACAAACCGCAAATCCCTCAAAGCCGCAGACGGCTCCTCGCCGGACTGGATTGAGATTTTCAATGCCGGCGATACGTCTGCCGATCTCAGCAGCATCGGCGTTTCGGACGGCGACAAAAACCGCTATAAATTCAAATTTCCGGACGGCACAACGCTCGGTGCCGGTGAATATCTGATTATTTTCTGCGACGATACCGATTCGGTGACAGGCGAACTGCACGCCGCATTCAAGATCAGTGCATCCGGCGAAACGATCTATCTGACGGCGGCGGACGGCACCGAGCTCGATCAGCTCACACTGCCGGAGCTGGATGCGGATGTCTCCTACGGCAGAACGAAGGACGGCGCGGATACGCTTGCGCTGCTGACCCCGACCCCGAAGGCGTCCAATCAGTCGGCGCAGACCGTTTACCGCGTCGAGAAGCCGGTCTTTTCGGCAGAGGGCGGATTTTATGATGCCGCCTTCGACCTGACGCTGACCGGTGCGGATCAGACGACCGTGCTCTATACGCTCGACGGCTCCGATCCGCGCACCTCGAATACGGCAAAGCAGTATCAGGGCAAAATCGGCATCCGCGACAATACGAATGACCCGAATCAGTATGCATCGGTCAGGGATATTGCGCTGCGCGGCTATACCCCGCCGGATTATGCGGTCGATAAGGGCATGATCGTGCGCGCGGTCTGCAAGGACAGCAGCGGCAAATTCAGCGAGGTTGCAACGAACAGCTATTTCGTCGGCAAGACCGCTGCATACTATAAAGACCTGAAGGTGCTCTCTATTTCCTCGGACAGCAGCAATTTCTTCGATCAGGAGAAGGGCATCTATGTCATCGGCAGCCAGTATGAACGCTGGAAGAACAGCGGCAGCTTCGATCCGAAGCTCGATCTCGGAAGCTGCGACAATCCGACCAATTATAATATGGAAGGCAAGGAATGGGAGCGCCCCTGCAATATTCAGGTGTTTGAAAACGGCAGGCTGAAATATACAGAGGATGTCGGCGTGCGCATCGCCGGCAACTGGTCTACCGCATTCCCGCAGAAAAGCATGACCTTCTATGCGCGGCGCGAATACGGCGCGAACAAAATGCAGCACGATTTCTTTGAGGGTGCTGCATTGGACTGCGACGGCAGCAAAATCAAGGAATACAAAAAGGTCACGATCCGCAACGGCGGCAACGGCTACGATAACTGCCGCTTCCGCGACGATCTGAACCAGTCGCTCGCGGAGGGTCTGCAAATGGGCAGACAGGCAAAATATGACTATGTTGTCTTCCTCGACGGCGAATTCTGGGGACTGTATACGATGCAGGAAAAGCTCGACGAGAACTATGTCGAGGCGCATTACCATGTCGATGCGGACAACGTCACAACGATCAAAAACGGCAAGGAATACAGCGGTCTAGAGACAACCTATCAGAGCTGGCAGCAGTTCTGGAGCTGGGCAATGTCCGCCGATCTGGCAAATGCCGCAAACTATCAGCGCGTCTGCGATACGGTTGATGTGCAGGGGCTTATGGATTTTGTTGCGTTTGAAAGCTATATCGTCAACTGGGACTGCATGATCAATAACAATAACTGGATGATCTGGCGCGCCGATGAAACGGACGCTGCAAACAGTTATGCAGACGGCAAATGGCGCTTCCTGCTGTTCGATACCGAATATTCCTCGGGCTATGACGGGCAGTGTCCGCTCTCCCGCGATTACTTCAAGAGCATGGACAACTCCGGCAAACCGACCAGCATGGGCTCGCTGTTCTTCCGGCTGATGAACAATGCGCAGTTCAAGGAGCAGTTCAAAGCCCGCTATGAGAAGATCGCAAAGGAAAACTTCGATTCGACCGCGGTGCTCGCAAAAATCGACGAATTTGCCGCACGGACAAAGCAGGCTGCAACCGATACCGACCGGCGGTTCAATATCGGTGCGAGCTTTGACAGCAATGTCAAAATCCTGCGCAATTTCTATCAGAAGCGTGAGAAATACGCGATGCATCAGCTCAATGTGCTCTACGGCATCAACGATCACTGGCAGGACGATCCGAATATGATCGACCAGTTCGGCTGGAGCATCTGGATGAATGACGGCGCAGGCTCAATCGAATACAACGACGACGGCAGCATCACGATTGACGTCAAACGCACGGGGCAGTATGCACAGGTCAGCAGCAGCACGGTCTCCTTGCAGGCGGGCAAGACCTACCGCATGACCTATAAAATCAGCACAAGCCAGAATGTCAATACATATTCCATGTTCCAGCAGGGCTACGGTGACTACGAGAGCTATTATTATCAGGATCACACGTTCACGCCGCAGACACAGACGATCACGGATACCGTGACCATGACGCGCTCGGATGACAATGTCAAATTCCTGATCGGGCTGGACAAGGGCACCGGCACCTACCGCATTTCCGATTTCTCGATGATCTGCGTCAACTGAATCCAAAGCATATTACAATGACCCGGGGACAGCTGTCTCCGACAGAAAAAAACATAGAATCAGAAAGCCGCTTCATCCAGCATGACTGTTTGGATGGAGCGGTTTTCTGCATCAGACCGCAGCGAATGCGGTCTCTTGACGAAAGAGAGAATATGCTGTATACTGTGAGAAGAAAAAATTTTCTCCGGATGCGTTACCTTTCCGGTGCGTTTCCTGTCATACATTACAGGGACGGCAATCAAACAGAATCATTTGAAGGAGGTGCATGCCGTGTCTACTGCAATCGAACAGATTTTTTCCGAAGCATACCGGCAGACGGAACAGCAGATTCCCTATACCGGTGATTCATCCGGCGACGAAGCAATCATCCGCATGTTTACAGCGCGGCAGGAGCAGGCACTCACGGAAACCGAATCCCGCTACGGCAAATGGAGCCGACGCCTTGCCTTCCGCATTCTGGGCGACCGACAGGATGCAGAGGAATGTGCAAACGATGTGCTCATGCAGCTCTGGGATTCGATTCCGCCGGTGATTCCGCAGTCGCTTCCGGCATATATCTCAACCCTGACGCGCCATACTGCGCTGAACCGCTTTGAGGAACGCAAAGCTGCCAAGCGCGGCGGCGGACAAATGGCTTCTGCACTGGACGAAATCGCCCCGTTTCTTGCCGATCCCGAACAGGATATGGAGGACAGCTTCACGGAAATCGCGCTGCGGGATGCACTGACTGCTTTCCTCGGCACACTGCCTGCCGAAAACCGTCTGATCTTTCTCGCTCGGTTCTGGTCCTTCCAGCCGGTCGCTGAGATCGCCGCAGAACACGGCATGTCGGTCGGCGCGGTGAAAATGTCGCTCAAACGCACAAAGGATAAGCTCAGAAAGTACCTCAAAAAGGAGGGGCTGATATGAAACAGAACAGGGAAACCGTGTTCATCAAGGCACTCGGCGGGATTCCGCAGTCTTATATAGATGAGCTGACGGCATGGCAGCAGGAACATGCGCCTGCGTCCGATGCGGATGCAGCAGATTCCCGCCGGAAACCGGATGCGCCGGTACAACGCGCGGAGAAAATCACAATGAACCGAGCCCGAACCGCGGAGATCAATCCGGCAGCGGGCATATCCGTCCGCAGACTCCGCCCGATCACAGCCGGTATTTTTGCAGCGCTTGCCGCATGTGCCGTTGTTGCAGTCGGATTCGGAACGGGCTTCTTCCGCCGCAACGGCATAACGATGCAGACCGGTGTTTCGCCGGATGTATCCGCAGCCGATTCGGAGACAGCCATAGTTGAGGAGGTCACTACCTCGTTTCCGGCTTTTTGGTCCGTTGCTCCCGGACTCGAGCAATCGGGTGACTGGGGCATCGAAGTTCCTTTCAGCGAAGATGCCTTCGTCCTGTCCGATTCTTCGGACAACGACATCAGACTGAACGCCGACGATGATCAGATCGTGAATGTGTTTTCCCACGTCGGAAAGAGCTTTGATTTTCCGGATATCCCTACAAACGGCGCAATGCTGTTCACCGCAATGGACGATCTGAGACCGGTGCTGAAAAACGTGACGAACGCCGATATGGCAGTCAAGGGCATACAGCATACGGAACCGGTCTTTGAACAGGGCAGAAACGTGCTGGTACTGAAAATTCAGAATTCGATGCATTCATGGAATCCGCACCTTCGCGGATTGTATATCACGGCGGATCATGTTCTGCATGCAGATGTGGAAACCTATGACAATCTGAATGATTTGGTACGCTGTCCGGACGAATATCCGCATTATTATATGATGATTTCCGTTCCTGCAACGCTGACCGAAATCCGCGATGTTTTCGTTACCGTTTCAGGATATTATTCGGAATATCAGGAAGGCAGCGGCATCAGCAATTATGATCCGCTGCTGGATGATTACGGCTGCGAGGAGATCAAAGGCATGCGGTTGCAGCATCTGGAAAAAAACAATGCCGATTATGTATTTCCGGAACATATCTATGAACTGTATACGGAAGATGAAATCGGGGAAACATATTGCAAAGCCCTTGGCACCGAGCTGGAAAGAAAAGACCTGCCGGAAGATATGACCGCACTGATGCAGCGTGCATCGGGCATCCTGCAAAACAAAACCGGATACTATGTCGAGCTGCATAAGGTTCCGTATGACAACAGCGACGAATCGCCTGTCATCATCCGGAATTCGGCGGACGATGCGGGCAGGGAGCTGATTATGCCGGAAAAGGGCTATACCAAGGAATACCTTGACAGCATAAACGCGCCGCAGCTGAATCACGGCACGCGCATCACGATCATATGCAGCGATGAAATCCGCATCAATGCAAAATTAACCGATGAGGGCACAATCCGCAACAATCCGGACGCCTGACCGCATCACAATCAATATGAAAACCGCAGCATCTGCATGGTTTCTGTAGATGCTGCGGTTTTCTATTATCATCAATCAGAGGCGCGGGCGAAAAATCAGAACGCCGGCTCGAAATCGTCGTTCTCGATGCCGTCGGAGATGATGCGCTGCACATAGCTTTCGTCGCGGACAAAACAGTTAAACAGCGCATAATACCGCAGCCCGACCTTTGTGCCGGTTCTGCCGTTGCGGTTTTTCAGAATTTTCAGCTCGACATTGCGGATTGCATGCTCCTTGCACTGCTGAATCTTTTTCAGATTCTCCTGCGCTGCGAGTTTGCCGCCGAGTCCCTGCACCTGCAAGCCGATCAGCACATCCGAGCCGTATTCAATCGCGCCGGATTCCTTGAAGGCGCTCATTTCGATCTCGCCGGAGCTGTAGCTTTCACGGTTCAGGCTCGAGATCGCAATGACCGGCAGCTTGCAGTCGCGGCTCAGACGCTTGAGCTCCAGCACCGCCTTATCGGTATTCTGCTTGTCGCTTGCGCGCAGATCATAGGGCGCCATGATTTGCAGATAGTCGATCATGACAACCGGCGTGCGTCCGGTCAGGCGGATATGCTCCTCGGTCTTTTTCCGGATCTCCTCGGCGCCGATATTGCCGATGCCCTCGTAATAATAGAGCTTTCCCGCATATTTCTGATAGGCAAGCACTGCGCGGTCAATCAGCTGCAATTCATTCGGCGAATACGCTGCATAGCGGCTCTTTGTCGTGATGCCGCGGACGGTCTTTGCAATCTTTGTATTGTCATTGCAGAGCAGATAGGTCTGCCGGCTGATGCTTTTTGCAATCAGCTCCTCTGCGGACATTTCCAGCGAAAAATACAGCACATCCGTACCGGATGCCGCGATCTGATCGGCAGTTTGCAGCAGGAAGGTCGTCTTGCCGAGCGATGAGATCGCACCGAGAATATACAGCCCTGCAAAGAATCCGCCGTCGAGGAATTCATCAAGATCGGCAAAGCCCGAAGGAATCGCCTCGGCTGCACCGGTACCGTGAATGCTGCTGAGAAAACCGCTCAGGCGGAAAGCACCGGTAAAGGCTTCGTGATCGCTGCGCGCTTCATCCTGCACCGCGGCACTGCGCCGCAGCAGCATATCGGCATTCTGCGCAATCTGCCGCGCAAAGGCATCACGGTTGCCGCGGTAAAAATCATTGGCATCCTTGCGGCTGTGCTCCGGATAAACGCTCAGATCAAATTCCGCAACTGCAAACGGAACGGATCGCTGCTCGAGCTCCGCCGCCAGATGCGCAGAGGCTTTCCGTCCGGCATCATCTTCGTCAAAGCATAGAATCAGCGGACAGAGCGGCGGCTTTTCGTCAATCTGTGAAAGCAGCTTGCGCGCGCCGGTTCCGCCGACCGCAATCGCAGGATACTCCCCTGCTGCCATGACCGAAATCGCATCAATCGGCGATTCACAGACAAAACAGGGCTTCTCTGCCTGATAAAGTGCGGCGCGGTGATAGATCGGCTCGACGCCCGCATCGGTCGTGCGCGGCTTGCGGAAGGTCTTGCCCTGCACGCTGCGCGTCATATAATAGGTATGCGAGCTGTCATACGGAATGACGACTGCCTGCTTTTCCGGATCAAATCCGAGCTGAAAGCGCCGGATGATCTCCTCAGAAAAGCCGCGTTCCTGCGTCCAGTAATTCGTTTTTGATACATCCTGCGCACATTTCGTGATATATGCATGATAATCGGTTTTGACCGGCTGCTTCGGCACAGCGGGCTTCTCAGGACTGTGCTGCGGATTGGAATGCTTTGCGCCGGAATCGGAAACCGGTACGCCGAACAGCTCCGATGCAAAGCGAATCTGCTCCGGAAAGCTCCCGATGCCCTCGATCAGACCGATCAGCGTGAACAGATCGCCGCTCTGATTGCAGGCAAAGCAGTGCCAGCGCGTGCCGTTATCAAAAACCGAAAATGCGCCGTCCGACCGGTCGCCGCGGTGTGTGCCGCTGCCGCAGAGCGGACAGTGATACAGCCCCGAACGCTCCTTCACGGTAATCCGTTCCAGATAATCCGGCAGCTTCGTCTTCAAGTTTTCAGTTTCCATTGTGATATTCCTTTTTCTGTATCCGGCTGCGCGGATACCGTCTTCTGCTGACTCTTATCAAATATTATATCATATGATGCCTGAAAATGCAAGTCTAAGAAACAGCGCAGGGAAGATTGCATTAGCAATGAGCAAAAACCGCCCGACCGGCATGGAAATCCGATCAGGCGGTAATATGGGTGACAGCAAACGATCAGGCTTGCAGACAGCAGGTCAGCCGCCGGATCACATTCAGCATTTGCAGCTGTTCCATGCCGCTCTCTGCCAGCGCAGACGGCAGCAGAAAAATCACCATTGCCGTCAGCAGCGCCTTCTGCGGCGTCCGGCTGCACCGGCTGACAATGCAGATACCTGCCGTCACCGCAAGCGCCGCAAGATACCGCAGCAGCATATGCAGCACCAGAATCCTGCGCATCGTCACGGAAAACGGAATCCACTGAAACAGCTTCAGACTCTGCGCCGGTGCATCGAGCGATTCCAGCCCCGCATCCTGCATCATATGCAAAAGATAGACCCCGTGCAGCCCCGTGACCGCAAGCGCCGTCAGCAGCATGACCCACACGGTCTGCGCCGTGAACAGACCGAGCCTGCCGCGCTTTGTACTGCGCAGCAGCATCCGCGTATCATAGCGGTTGTCATAGGCACAAATCCCCGAAAACGAAAAGATCAGATACAGCAGCAGCACCGTACAGCAGCGGTGCTCCGCAGCCGAATCCTGAAACAGCACTGTATAGGCTTCCGGACGGATGAACCACGCATCCCTGCCGGTCTCCTTTGTGTACTGCGCAAGCGAAAGCATCGTATTGAGGCACTTGCTGTAATAATACAGCTCACTCTGCGATTTCTGAATATTCCCCTGAATATCCGCAATATGCCTGTTGACGCGGCGCATCGCACTGACATCGGATTCATCCGTCTGCGCCCGTTCGAGATATGCCCTTGCAAGTGCGGTACGGCTGCGCGCAATGCTTTTTGCCTCACCCGAGACAATATACGCCGCCCGCTCAATATGCTCCCGCGTAATCTCGCCGGAAAACAGCGCATAGAAACGCTCCGTTGCCGCATTGACCGGCACATAGACACGGATATCCTGCCAGAGCGAAAAGCCCATGACGCCCGCAATCAGCAGAATCAGCATCCCCTTCTGCGCAATCATCAGCTTCCAGCCCTCGAATCCGAGCAGCGTATGCACCGGCAGATGCCGCGTCAGGAACCGCGCAAAACGGTCCTTCAGCGCCTCCATGCGTGCACCGACCTTCTTCGGATACGCATAACCGATCAGCCGCAGACAGAGCACAATCCCGAGCAGCAGCAGAATCAAGCAGAACAGCAGCATCGCGCCGAAAAATCCGACGGGTCTGCCGAAGCAGTTGAGGTTGCAGTACTGCGAGAAAAAGATATCGGCATCAAGTGCCGCAAAGACGTTCAGATATTTCAGATGATTGAGCCCCGCCGTCGGGACAATCAGACGGTGCATCAGCCATGCACTGCCGAAAATCAGACCGGAGACCGTCCAGCCGAGCACCGGATGCATCCGTGCGAGAATCACCCAGATCAGCAGCGAAATCACCGTCAGTGCAAGGATTTTCAGCGCTGCGGCACCAAGCAGATAGCCGCCGACGGTCAGCCGCATGACGCAATACTGAAATTCCGGTATCGACTGTACCGCGCGCGTGAAATCCGGCTGTCCCCAGAATTTGCAGGTGTAGAGCAGATTGCCGCCGTAAAGCAGCAGCACCGATGCCGCCGAGAGCAGCATGACCGCCAGAATCCGCCATGCACAGAGCGGGACGCGCCCATGCTTTGTTGCGCGCACCAGATCGCCTGCGGCGGTATCCGCATCGGCAAGGAGCTCGAGAATCAGCAGCAGCGGCGCAATCAGCAGCAGATAATCCGTGATCTTGTAATTGCGGACGGCATTGATGCCGCGGTTTTCGCCGTCACGGAGCGTGATGCCGGTGAGCCTTGCGTAATCGCGCGTGGTCTTTTCGGCATTGCGGTTGAGGAAATCATTTTTCTCCGTGAGACTGCCGAGAATCGACTGCGTTTTCGACTGATTCTGCACATAATCAAGATAGGCAGCATAGTCCGTTTCGAGATAGGCTTTGCGCTGACGGTATTCCTCACTCTGCACATTCGTGCCGTACATGCGCATGCTTTGATAATATGCAAGCGATTCCTCGCGCTGATTGCGGCAGTAGCCCGAGAACAGCGCCAGATTGATCACGGCTGCCATGAGCAGGATAATGAGCCGCTTCGGGGAAAGCAGCAGTCTGCCGAGCTCAGCCATACTGCCGCTCCCCTTTCAGATAGAGGTGACAGACATCCTCCAGCGTCAGATTGTCATACACCGGCACGCAGCCCTCCGGCAGCGGATTCTCCGCGACGCGCAGCACAAAGCCGTCCTTATGCTGCGCGATCTCGCCGTTCGGATACTGCGCCTGCAAGCGCTGAATTTCCTCGTATGTACCGGAAAATTCCCCGATCTTTCCCTCTGCGTCGGCGAGCAGATTCTGCGGCGTATCGAATGCGATCACTTTGCCGCGGCGAATCAGCAGCACATGCTTTGCAATGCACGCAATATCGCTGACGACATGCGTCGCAAGGAGCACGATGCGGTCACGGGCAAGCGCGGCGATATCATTCCGGATGCGGATGCGCTCCTCGGGATCAAGACCGGCAGTCGGCTCATCGAGGATGAGTACGGGCGGTTTACCGAGTAAACTCGATGCCAGCAGCACACGCTGCCGCATGCCGCCGGAGAATGTCCCGATCTTCTTATGTGCGGCATCACTGAGATTGACCGCCTCGAGCATTTCATCGGTCTGCTCTCTGATCTCGCGCCGCGGCATTCCCTTGAGCGCGCCCATGTAATAGAGAAAGCGCTTTGCCGTGAAGTCGTCATAGACGCCTTGCAGCTGCGGCGTATAGCCGACGAGCGCGCGCCATTTGCGCCCCATTTTCAGGATATCCGTGCCGTTCCAGAGAATTTCTCCGCCGGAACGCGGCATATGGTCGGTCATGAGCTTCATCAGCGTCGATTTGCCTGCACCGTTCGCGCCGAGTAATCCTGTGACGCCCGGCTCCAGCGTGAAGCTGACCTCCGAGAGCGCATGAAAATCGCCGTACTGCTTGCTGAGCCGCCGGATCTCCAGTTTATTCGGCATATTTCTCACTCCTCATAATAGAACAGCCGTTCCGGACACATTTCGCCGAAGGTTTCCTCCGGTGTCATGCGGTAGAATGCATGAAATCCCCTGAAATTAAAGCATGTGCCGTCATATGTCATTGTATCCAGAACAAGCGTGTCCTGAGCAAACTCTTTGACCACCTCCTGTATGATCTCCTCGGTGATGTCCTCCGGTGCATAATTGAAAAACCAGTCGATATAGAAGCCGGTTGCGCGCAGCTTCTCCTCATCCTCATTTTTAATCGACCTCGGATCAATCAGCTCGCCGTCCTCGGTTTCATAATAGCCGTTGCTGCGCATAAACATGACATATTCATCTGTCATTTCCTCCGGCGAAATCCATGTGCGCTTCTGTCCCCACCAGCCGTGTTTGCCGATATACTTCCGGATCCACTCCTCCGGCAGAGCCATATCTTTCGCATCGCTGCTGTCTACTGTTCCGAGCACCATGCCGCCGCGTCCGATCTCAGAGAGATATGTGTCATTCTGAAAGCCCCCGTTCATACGGTTGTCCCGCAGCGTCCAGCAAAGATAGCAGCGGTCACGGTCAGCCATCAGGCTATTGATCCAAACCTGTGCTTCCTCCCTGTATGTGCTGTATGTCATTTCCGGTTTCAGCCACGATGCCTGCTGCATGGCGAGGTCCAGCACCGAAACAAGCTCCGTATCCGCGCCGGTTTTCAGATCATATGCGTGAATGATCTCCTCATCGACAGAGACACCGTTGTACATATTGGAACAGGCAAGCGAATAATATACACAGTCTCCGCAGACGGAATACAGTCTGCTCTTTTCGGTTTTGAGCTTAACGACCTGCTCTGTCAAGCCGGTGCGGCAGTCAATACGGAATACGCCTGCGCCCTTGAGCGGATCGCGCCAGTCCGTTGTGACCTTATGGAAATAGACATAATTCCCGACGCCCTTGAGATCGCTGCCGGCAGGATGCAAATATCCGCCGATCTGCGGGGCGCGGTATCCGCCGTAGCCCTTCTGCGGCTCGCCGGATGTCAGCAGCGTTGTCAGCTTTTTCGCCTCCGGCTCATAGCAGTACATCTCCCAGACACCGTAATTATCCTGATTAAATATCAGCATATTCGCGTCCATGAGCTCGTGCGATTCCCCATAACCGACCGTGATCCAGAGCTGTCCGCGGTGTGCAATCAGCTCGGCTTCCGCATGATACCGGTTCGCCGAAAGATAGAGCTGTGCAGCCTCCGTGACCTCTGTGCCGTCCGGCGCATAGCGCAGCAGCACCGTCGGGAATTTCGTGCAGTTCTCCGGATTTTTCAGCAGCTCGCGGTTATCCAGCGCCAGCGTATAAACATAGCCGTCCAGCCAGACCGGATCGCAGAGAATGCTGTAATTTTTCGTGGTTGCCGTGCAGTATTCGCTGCCGTCATGCTGACAGTTCGGCTTGGCACAGACGAAAACCGACTCCCCGCTTGCCAGATCGGCATATGCAAGCCCGTTATCATAGGGATTGGCCGTGCCGACGCCGGTTTTCTTATAGGGATTCAGGGCGTCAACCGTTTTCAGATAGAAGAAGCCGCCGTCCGTTTCGGCATACTTGTGACAGTCCGGCGTATCCGTCTGATTCGTCAGCTTCGGGCTGATGACCGCGTGCTCGGTATCGGGCGGCGTATCATCCTCGAACACTTCGCTTTCGAGTTCGGTTTCCGAATCCTGTTTGTTCCTGTGGAGATTATAGCCGACCGCCGCAGCCGTACCGCCGACCGCAAGAATGAGCGCGGCAATCAGAACCAGCGCCGCTTTATTGAGCTTCCGTGCATGTTTTTCCGCCTTCATGG
>JAEEGL012032668.1_pt1 | contig 21216 bp, 18 predicted proteins | sample 9134231 | NCBI WGS metagenome assembly JAEEGL01 (sample SAMN16246548, study PRJNA631951) | gut metagenome | biome: gut microbiome; feature: rumen; material: fiber-attached | host: Bos | place: Iran: Karaj | collected 2018-10 | reverse complement strand
GTCAGAAAAAGCTTCATGACCTCATAGGCCACGCCTTTATAATCCATTTTGCACAGATCATCAATGGAAAAATCGGTCTCGGGAATACGATCCGGAACAAAAAGTCCGCCGTCATCCGCAAGACCGTGGATTATTGCTTCAGAAGCGGAGTATTCCCGCTTATCTCCTCTTGTACTTTTATATTTAAGATCCATCATCACTCCTTTGAAGCATCAGCTGCCGCATCAGCCGAAGCTGCTTCTTTGGCATCCTTAGCATCCCTGAGCTTCTTTCCGCAGAAAACACCTGCAACAATAACAACAGCAGATATCACTACCAAAATAAGGTATGACAGAAAAGTATTGAAAAAAGCGATCATTTTATTCCCTCCGTATACTGATCAACTGTTTATTAAATATATCACTGCATGACGACATCGTCCAGCAGATCCGATGATAGCGCCGCTTCTACAGCCATTTTATCACATCTTTCGTTTTCCGGATGATCCGCATGCCCCTTAACCCATGTAAATGTTACGTTATGGTCTTTCTTGGCCTCAAGAAGACGTTTCCACAGATCCGTGTTAAGAACCGGCTTTTTGTCCGATTTTCTCCATCCGTTCCTGATCCAGTTATCAATCCACTTCCGGTTAAAAGCATCCGTGACATATTTGCTGTCGGAGACTATCTCGACATCGCACGGCTTGTTAAGGCTCTCAAGGCCTACTATCACTCCCATGAGTTCCATTCTGTTATTTGTTGTTTTCTTATATCCGGCACTTCTTACACTTTCGTGTAATACTCCTTTGGTATCGGTATAATGCAATATAACACCGTATCCGCCGGGCCCGTCGGGATTTCCCCTTGCACTTCCGTCCGTGTATATTGTCACTTTCATTTGCCACTCCCCCATTTACCGTTCTTTGAATATTCTCCCACAAGACTTTCGGCAGAAGATATTATACTCTCATCAAAACCGAGCATTGATAATAGTTTTATCGCATTAGTCTTATCAGAGACACCTTTTTGCAAAACGAACGGAAACGTGACGATATTTCCGCTTATCTCCTCCGTGAAATAATAAAGGTCCATATCTGCGCTCAAAAGCTCAGTCAGTTCTTTGTCATGTGTTGCGGCAAAACACATGACACCGGTGCGGCTTAAGAATCTTAAAACCTCTGAACTGGCCGCTATACGTTCGACTGTATTGGTACCTCTGAATATCTCATCTATGATGCAAAGGCATTTACCTTTATCTGCGGCATCACATATCCTTTTTACGGATTTAGCCTCAACGACATAATAACTTTCACCTGCTATGATATCATCATTGGTTGCCATTGAACTGTAGATATCATAAAGCCCTGTCTCAAAAGAAGTGGCAAAAGCGAACCCGAAACTTCTCGCAAATATCTCATTGATACCGACTGCCTTAAGGAATGTGGATTTACCCGATGCATTTGAACCCGTCAGCAGAACAGGCCTCTTTGCATAAATATCATTACATACCGGATCATCAACAAGCGGATGATACATCTCTTTCGCATCAATACCTGCGCCTTCCGAAAACGATGCGCCACAATGATCTCTGTTGCAAACATATGATGCGATCCCTATCAAACAGTCAAGTGTCCCGATATCCGTATAAAGATTGCAAAGTTTCTCCGAATGCGCTTTAATGGCGTTTATTTTTACAGCATAAGCGATAAGATCAATATGCGTTATCATCCGCACATAATCAAATATGATCGATAACGGATCCGTGCTGCTTTGATCCTTATACGGTATGAGCCATTTCGCTTTCAGAAGCGGAAACAGTTCATTATAATCCCCGAATTGATCGCAGCCCTGCTCGTAAAGTTCTTTTGCACACCCGATCAGTTTAAGTGAAAGGGATAAAGCCCGAAGGTTTTCATCCATCAGATGCTTACCCGAAAAATACCCCATTACCGTAATAACAAGAATGATAACGGTGGCACAAATACCGATGACGGGGCTGATCGCCGTTGCGGCAACGGCACAGCACAAAAGAACAAATACAGCAATATCCTTTATGATACTTCCGCTTTTGGCATCCGACAGGTTTTTTATTATTTCAAACTCATCGATATCATCATGCTTGCCCAGGCCGCTTAAAGTTATCGATAGTCTTACTGCCGTCTCGCTGTCCCGGGCAAGATCCGATATCTTATCATACCTGGTCCTGGCAATATTGCAGTCATCCGGTATCAAACGCATGAGCGCGTACATACACGCCTCTCCGGCCGATGTCAGGCATCTGTTCATGCGCTTATATACATCACGAAGTCCCAGATCCGCAGCTGTTATATCATCAATGTATTGATCTTCGGGAAACTTTTCCCGCAAATGATCGACAAGTTTCAGGTGTCTGTCAAATACGGAATTATCGTTTTCAGGCAGATCTGTAAGCCCGAATTCCTCTTTTATCTTCAGGTATCGTCTGTTCTTTTTTTCACGTTCCCGCAGTGCGGTCGAAATGACAACAGCTGCAACGAGAAGACAGAAGAGAATCCAAAAAACAGTATTTGCCATCTGTCAGTCCTTATATTTGGCCATAAGAGTATTTGCCGTTTCGTATATCTTTTCAGGATCGACACCGCAAACGAATTCACCGTTTTCATACAGTATCTTACCGTTGCACATAGTCATGGCAATATTTGCCCTGCTTCCGGAATAAACTATATTGACGGGAATGTTGTTTATCGGCTGCATATTAGGCTGATGCATGTCTATCATGATGATATCGGCCTTCTTTCCTACAGCCAGAGTGTCACAATCATTAAGTCCCATGCAGATGCTTCCGTTAACCGTAGCCATCTTGAGAACCTCGGCAGGAACAACCGCTGCAGCATTCATATCATGGAGTTTGGCAAGTCCCGTTGTCAGGAACATTTCCCTGAACATATCAAGGCTGTTGTTGGAGGAAGGGCCATCGGTTCCGATAGCTATCCTGATCCCGTTTTCAAGATATTTTGATAAAGGAGCGATACCGCTTGCCAGTTTTGTGTTCGATCCGGGGTTTGTGACGATGGTAAGATCATGCTTTTTGAATATCCCGATATCTTCGTCCGAAAGATAAACGCAATGATATCCGCCACCGCCGTTTCTAAACATATCAAGACTTTCAAACAGCTGTGTGGGAGTCATACCGTGCCGCTCTATACACTCATCTACTTCTTTTCTTGTCTCAGAATTATGGGTAAATACGGGAGATGAATACTTCGCGGCTATATCGCTAATTGATGCAAGCAGTTCCTTTGTACATGTATACTCCGCATGAAATCCGATGAAATAACTGCAGAAACCGTCATTTTTGTTGAGAGTTTCAAATCTTCTTTCAACCTCAGACAACTCGGGACCGAATTTGTTGATATCACAACAACCCACATAACGTATACCCATCTCATTACATGCCCTGGCAGTCTCTGAGGGATTCATATACATGTCGAAAACAGCCGTAACACCTGTCGAAAGATATTCAAGAACGGCAAGTCTTGCAAATTCATACATATCTTCCGCCGAAAGTTTTGCTTCAAGAGGGAAAATCTTTGTAGAAAGCCAGTCCCACAAAGGCATGTCATCGGCATAAGATCTCATTCCGGTCATTGCCGAATGTGTATGAGCATCTTTGAATGACGGCATAAGAACATTTCCATTGCAGTTGCGAACAACATCAAATTCGATTCCGGACGAGTTTATCTCTTCGTCGGTTTTGGACTTTCCGACGTACGAGATCCTGTCATCCTCCACCCAGATCTCACCGTCAAATGTTTCAACATTATTATCCATTGTAAGGATACATGCATTGTATAATCTTGTATTCATCATTCTCCTCCTTACTGACCCAGATTATCCGGTCCGAAACTTTTAGGCAGCAATTCTTCAAGCGTGTACTGTTCGAAATCATCTTCAGATCTTGCAACTATCACTTTAAAGCTTACCGGATCTACAAATTCACGCATGACCTGACGGCATATCCCGCACGGATATGCCATGTCTGATAGCACATCCTGTTCTCCTTCAGGTCCGCCGGTGATCGCTATCGCAACAAATCCGCTTTTACCGGAAGAGACTGCCGAAAAGAAAGCAACCCTTTCCGCACAAATCGTAGCCCCATAAGATGCGTTTTCAATATTGGCACCTTTAACTATCGTCTCATCCGAACACAGAAGCGCGGCTCCAACATTATACTTCGAATACGGTGCACGGCTGTTCTTTCTGGCATCAAGTGCCGCCCTGATAAGTTCACGCTCTCTCATATCATCTCCCTGATTTAAAAATCAATATATGTAACTTCCGTATTGATGAGAGTCAGTTCATCACAGGTACCTATATCGGTCTGGTCGTACGGCACTATCAGGCCGTCCACAATGTGTGAATATACGGATTCGTAACCGGCCTCATCAAACTTTTCAAATCTTGAAGTCTCCATGGGAAGACACACTCCCGCTTCTTTAGCACTCATCCTGATCTGGGATCCTCCGGCAAATGTACCCTCAAAATACGATTTAACCTCGTTGTATACAGCAGTTTTGACATCTTTCATGGCCGATGTGATCACGGTCTCGGACTCTCCCGATTCATCAACATCGACCCCGATGACTTTACCGTTATGGTTTTCGGCAGCTCTTATTACCGATTTACTGATAGCACCACCGCATGCGAAAATGACTTCGGTATCATCGTCATACCACGCGTTTGCAAGATCTTCCACAGCAGGTTCATCGCTGAACGTATTGGCGTAAGTGTAACGCACATGTACATTCACACCCATCTCAATAGCAGCATAATCCGCTCCCTGAACAAAACCGTAACCGTAACGTATGACAGGATCGATCGGTATACCTCCGACAAATCCGAGCCCCTTATAACCGTCCCTGACTGCCGCATAGCCTGCCAGAAAACCGGCTTCTTCTTCGGCAAAACTAATGACTGATACATTATCACCGATAAGTGTTTCCGTATTGTCCTCATTGTGCGGTGCACCGTCAATAAGTATATAACACTGATCATCATACTTTTTCTGTGCCGTATATACCGGCACTTCGAGCATGCTTCCCGGACACACGAACAGTTTTGCTCCGTTAGACGCACCTCTTTTGAACTGTTTTAGTATGCTATCATTATCAGTGTCTTCCGGATGATAGTAATCATAGGTTATACCGGCCTCTTCAGCGTACATTTTCACGCCTTCCCACGCAGCCTGGTTAAACGAATTATCATCCACTGTACCATAGTCCGTGATCAGGATAACATCGGCCGTCTGATCCTGCTCCTTTTCCTCGCCACCCGAACATCCGGCAAGAACCAGAGACACTATCAATGCAGATACCAATATTAATGATTTTCCGGTAAATCTTTTAATCAATACTGTAAAGCTCCCATCCTTATGATAGACTCACGTACTATCTGTTTGAAAAGCGGCGCGGCCTTTGCTGCGGCTTCCTGAACCTCATCATGAGTCAGCGGCGTTTCGGATATTCCGGCTGCAAGATTGCATACGCAAGATATGGCACAGATCTTCATTCCCATATGATTTGCGGCTATCGACTCAACGACAGTGCTCATTCCGACTGCATCGACTCCGAGTTTGGAAAGCATCTTTATCTCGGCAGGGCTCTCAAATGAAGGGCCTGTCAGCTGTGCATAAACGCCCTTTTGCATCGTTATGTTAAAATCTTCGGCAACACTTATAATAATGTCCTGAAGTACCGGATCATATACGGATGACATATCCGGAAACCTTGTTCCGATCTCATCGATATTTGGCCCTATAAGAGGATTGGGGGCAAATAATGATATATGATCCGTAAGCATCATAAAATCACCGGCCTTAAAATCACGATTGATACCGCCTGATGCGTTTGTTAAAAACAGGTATTTGGCACCGAGTCTTGCCATAAGTCTTACGGGCAACACAACATCGGTTATCGGATAACCTTCGTAATAATGAACTCTTCCCTGCATACAGACAACGGGAACATCATTTACATATCCGAAAACAAACTGTCCCGCATGTCCCGGAACGGTAGATGTGGGAAATCCCTCAATATCACTGTATGAGATCCTGTCAACAACATCGATCTCCTCAGCGAATTTTCCGAGCCCCGAGCCGAGGACAAGAGCCACTTTCGGCTCAAATGTTATCTTTTTCCTGACACTTTCATAACAATTGTTCAATTTTTTAAATACCGGATTCATTTCTCCTCCTTTTAAGTTCCGTCAAAAGTTCTTTTGCTTTATGATAATCAAACACTTCAAGACATTTTTTGATGTCAGAGAATGTTTTGTTTATCTCGTTTCCGTAATTCACGGATGTTATCTCGCCGACCTTGTTTTCCGTAGCCTTAATATTAAACTTCGAAAGATCGTCGATCAGCTCATCTATAAGATCATCGTCAAACTCTGTCTCTTCTCCCTCGGGCTGTACATCGTCATCTTCAGCCTCAAAGATGTTGTTCTTCTCGAGATAATCCCTTACGACATCAAGGACCTGCGAGAACACATCAAACACATGCGACGAATGTCCCTCTATGAATTCGATGTTTTTTGCCTTCCCTGCAAATTCCAGTTCACGGAACATAACAGACATTGCATCGGCCCCTATTGCGGCGCTGCTTGATTTGAGCGCATGTACTTCAACCACATAATTGTCTATATCATTATCCGCGAGAAGCCTCGGGACGAGTTCGGCCTTATTCTTTCCTTCCCTGTAGTATGCGTTGACAACCGAAGCATATGCTTCCATCATACCTCCGACATTGGTAAGTCCGACGTTAAAATCTATATCTTTCGGATCCTTCGTGTCAGCAGGTTTTTCGGATTCTTTTGCGGCAGCTTTCTCATCCGGTACAGCCGGCGTGCTGATATCATCTATAAGAATATTGACGGCAAGTTCTTCCGGCATATACTTTCGAAGCATACGTTCGAGATAGAATTTCCTGACAGGTTTTGCAAGATAGTCCTGAAATCCCTCGTTTAACAGCATCCTCGAAACCTCCGGTCCGAAATCGGCCGTTGCGCACAGTATCGGAACGATCGCATTGGCATTATCAAGCTTCCTGATAAGATGCAGAAGTTCTATTCCATCCATTTCCGGCATTCTCTGGTCAAGAATGATAAGATCGAATTCTTCTTTTGAAAGGATCTCAAGAGCCTCTGCGCCGCTCTTGCATTTTGCGATATTCACCCTGAATGTCTGAAGCATTCCTTCAAGAACTTTCAGATTAACTATCGAATCATCAACGATAATGATCTTTCCTTCCGGATAAGTGATCGCCTCTTTCTTCTGTGCAAGTTTGTAGTTTGCCTCATTCCACGCGTTGTTAAGTGCGTCTCCGACACATATTGATGTCATCGGTCTGCGAAGGATCTTACAGTTGTCAAAATCGCTGTATATACTTCCCGCTTCCGTAAGCACATAGATCTCATTGCTTATCTGCGCGCTTTTGATCGTATCCTTGAGCATCGGATAAAACATATCGTCAATAAAGATATGCGTATATCTTCTGTTCTCGATCGACTGCCTGAACGCATTAGGTCCCGTTACAAAATTGGGATACAGCTGGAACTGACCGAGTATGTCGATCCAGATATCCTGGTCTTCGGGATTTTTTGTATAGATAAGGATATTGTAATCATTAAGCTGACTGACCCTGACAATCGGATTGTCTTCAATGATATAGTTAAGGAACTCGAAATATACGCTCATCCCGACACCGGGTACGCTCTTGATTGAAAGACTTCCTCCCATAAGTTCAAGGATCTCTTTACATATGGACAGTTCCAGTCCCATCCCTTTATAGTCGCTCTTTTGCCTGCTGTCGTATTTCGTGTATGCGGAGAGCATGGCTTCTATCTCCACTTCCGACAATCCGAATCCGGATTCCGAGATGGTTCCCGAGAGCATAACGGTGTTCGTGTTCAGATCAACTTCACCTGAAACCTCCATTGACAAGCGGCTGTGCGGTAATTTGTGGACAGTTGAAAACAACAGGTACATGAACACCTGCTTGATCCTTATACTGTCTCCGAACAATATCCTCGGTATGTTCGGATCTATCTTGGCAAGAAATTCAATATTTTCATTGGCATATTCATTGGAAACGGCATCTATTATCTCCGTCATAAGCGTTTTGAAATCGTATTTGAGGGGATAAAGATCCATCTTATTGGAATCAAGCTTTGAAAATTCGAGTATGTTGTTGATTATCTTAAGCAACTGATTGGATGAACTCTTGATGTTTTCCGCAAGTTCCCTTGAATCCGCGTCCAGGTCCTCACGAAGGATCAGTTCGTTCATACCGATTATCGCATTCATCGGAGTACGGATCTCATGCGTGACATTAGCCAGGAATCTGCTTTTGTTATACCTTGCGGATTCTATCGTACGTCTGCTTTCATTAAGCTGATCTTTTGTTTTACTGTAATTTACGGTCTGGTATATAAGAATGAAAATCGGCGCAAATGCCGCAGCGATAAATCCGGGCATGATCCCGACACCCGCAGGAGAATCGTTGTACTGCAGATATCTGTCATAATCAAACATCGGAACGGTCAGAAGCAGTATATACCACACGAGTTCAAACAGGAAAATCACATATGCCGATCTCTCCCTTATCAGGAAAAACGTAAACACGATACCTATCGGGAAGAACAGGAGCGAACCGTTAAGAAGATTCCCCGTCATGTAGAACAACATGGGAAAAACAAAGAAATTCAACGTAACAACAACTATATATTTGTACAGTCCCACTTCATCAAATCTTCCGAGAAGATATGTTATCATGGCAAAGAATACCAGTATGGCTATTGCTATCATAAGGCATGCCGGTGAAACCGGATCGACAAAGAAAGATACGGCATATCCGATATTCACAACGATACTGTACATGATCACAAGATAGAGACTCTTTGCGTCAATGGATACATCATCGTTTACGAAAAACGTTATTGTGTTTTTGATTAGCTTTAATACGTTTTTCATTTTTCCTTATCCCATCGGGTTTTTCATGACGATGAGTTCTTTTCTTAAATACTTACGTATGACTTTTTCCATCTTGTCGATCGAGATGGGTTTGGCGACAAAGTCATCAAATCCGGCTTCAAGGAACATCTCTCTCGCACCGCTCACAACATTTGCGGTCAGTGCGATGACCGGCATTGCCACATACTTGGAGCCGGGCATTTTTCTTATATGTTCAAGCGTGTCTATACCGTTCATTTCCGGCATCATGTAATCAAGAAAGATCAGATCGACATCATGATCTTTGAGTAATCTCAAACAATCCTTTCCTGAAAGAGCGGTCAAAACATTTGCGTTGTATTTGGAAATGATCGCGCTTGCAACATTAAGATTCGTATAATTGTCATCAACAACCATAATAGTTGCATTCGGGCATTCAAATCCGCCTTTTCGCGTGATCTCACGTACATATGTATTGGTCTCGTTCTTTAATAGCGCAGCTATGTTAAGTGCATGTATAGGTCTTGTAAGCACTGTCGTTGCTTTTTCTATCCTGACATTATCATCGATATTAAGAAAAGCGACTATATTGTCTTCCACAAGTTTCCTGTTCAGATACTCTTCGCAATCCTCAAATCTTTCGTTTGCGATAAAGATCCTGGAATACCTGTTGACATTCATGAGCCGCTGCACATCCTGACCGTTTGCGGCAACATCGGATGCTATACCGAAACTGTCAAGAATACGCTTTACATGCATTGCATAATCGGCATCCTTTTCAAATACAAGTATCCGATAGCCCTGAGGATCGGAAACATAAGCTACGGTATCCATGGATGTGAATCTCTGGGGGATCTTGAACGTAAATACCGATCCGGTCTGATATTCGCTCCTGACCGAGATCGTACCGTTCATTTCGTCGATTATTTCTTTGCATATCGCAAGTCCCATTCCGGAACCGTCTATATTCGAGCCTTCCTCCTGACTGGTGCTATCCTCGGGACGTTTGAATAGTGCGCCCATGTCTTCTTTGCGTATACCGATACCGGTATCTTCTATATCGACTATGAGTTCAATCGAATCATTGTTCATAAGACGATAATCAACCCTCATGACGATCTTTCCGCTTGGAGTAAATTTAACGGCATTATTAAGAAGATTGACAAACAGCTGTCTCAGCTTTGATGCGTCACCGTAAAGGAACCTCGGGATGTTGTTATTGATCTCGACAAAGAATGAGAGATTGCTTTCGGTAAGCCTGACCGTCATCATGTTGATTACTTCCATCAAAAGATCAGACAGGTCATAGGTCGATACAAACAGCTCTATCTCGCCGCTTTCCGACTTGGACAGATCCATCAGTTCGTCGGTTATCGACAAAAGCGCGTTACATGAATTCAGAATGTTATATATGCTGTCGGAAACGTGTTCATCCACATCCCTGTCAAGAAGCAGATCGACGGTTCCCACTATTGCATTCATGGGAGTACGTATCTCATGTGACATGTTTATAAGGAACATGTCCTTGGCTACATACGCATCCATCGCCTCGGCCTTCAAACGTTCGGCTTCTTCCTGTGCTTTCCGGTAAAACATGAACCTGAATCTTACGGTTGCTCCGGCGCATACACCTACTATGACAACCGATATGATCGCCGCCATAAATGAAATGCGAACCCCCCTAGGATCACCGTTTTCCAAGCCTATCGGCAATTTCCCCGGTGCCGTAAAAAGAATGACACAGTAATTCAACGTTTCCAATCCACCCAGTATCACCGCTGTTTTAGGATCCAGCATAAGGACCGAATACATAAGTCCGAAAAGAAAATACACCGGGATAACGCAGATGTTTCTGTCAAACATGATGAAGATAAGAGGCATATAGATAAAATTAAAAAAAACAGACATGAAGATAATCCTGCTCTTTATCCTGCCGGTTCTGTTGACCTCAGCCATCGTCAACAGGAAAAGAACGCATATACCGAATGATAGATATATCGCCTTCGGATCGGTAATAAAGTATCCTACTATGGCGGTTATGAATATCATTCCGACAACACAAATAGTATGTGTCACATTGAACACATACATTTCTTCGTTTTTGTCTTTCTGATATAGCGATCTTAAAAAACTAATCATTGTTTGTTATCAAACCGCACCTCGGAGATCTGCTTTTCAATGTTCAAGAAAGCATCGACAAGCTCCGGATCATAGTGAGTCCCGCTCCAGAATTGTATTCTTTTTATAGCCTCGTTATGAGTCAGGGATTCGGCTCCCTCGTTGGTAGTCCTGAATATGTCGTAACTGTTGACGATCGCAAGTATCCTCGCTTCCAAAGGTATATCGGTTGTCATCAGTTTGTCGGGATATCCTTTTCCGTCCCATCTCTCGTGGTGGGATCTGCACATATTGTATGCGTAATTCAGGAAACGGTTATCGGAAACGACATTCATTACCTTCTTGACCGCTTCCGCGCCGAGCACCGTATGAGTATGATTGAATTCCCGCTCCTGGATGCTCAGATCTCCAAGATCGGCAATACATCTGTCGGAAAGACATATTTTCCCTACATCATGCATCTTCGAAGCGAATTTCAGTATCTCGACATCGGTAGGCTCAAGAGAAAACCTTCGGGATTCGATAAGCGAATCGAGGAAAACAGACATGTATTTTTCCACACGTGAACAATGTTCCGAAACAATGAACGACCTGTTTGCCATAAGCGATGTGAACATTTCGACAATGGCATATTCAAGTTCAACGATATTATGTATCTTCTCTGTAAGTACCTTCTGAAGATGTTCGTTGACTTTTTCGTTATGCTTGGTAACCTCAACAAATTTTATATGAATATCAATACGTTTACGAAGGAGAGTCGCCGTAAAAGGCTTTCTGATGTAATCGATCGCCCCGAGCGAATACCCTTCTATCTCGGTCGTGACATCTTCCTGGGCAGTCAGGAAAATAACGGGAATGTTTGCAAGTTTTTCTACATTTTTCATCTGAGAAATGACAAAGAAGCCGTTAATGTCCGGCATGTCGATATCAAGAAGTACGACATCCGGCGGCTCCGGCATTTCCTGCAAAAACTCCAGGGCTATCTTACCCGAGGATACCGGTATAATCTCATACAGATCCTCCAAGGCCTTTTTGGCCATGATAAGATTCGTCATATTGTCATCTACGATCATTACTTTATGCATGTTCTACCTCGTTAAACTATTTGGTTCGCATGAGATACTTCATACCTTCCTTCAGGCCTTCGACAGTAAGGCGGTACATCTGGAAAGTGTTTTTTACAGCCGTTTCCGCTTCTCTCCACGGTGCAGATCCCGGAGCCATTTTGGGATTGAGCCAAATTATCCTTTTAAAATGCCCTTTCAGGCGGCAAAGCCATTCCATTCCCGAATATCCGTCATTCGGTCCCCTGTAATTACCGTTCGGGGAATACAACTCCTCGGGAGCCATAGCGGCATCCCCGACTATGATCACTTTATATTCGCTGTTCAAGTTCTTAAGTATCCATTCTGTCTCTATCCAGTCCCCGTACTCGCATTCAGGAGTATTATACACATGCGAATAGATACAGTTGTGAAAGAAATATGTCTTGATATCCTTAAAATGATTCGAACGGTTAACCGAATGGAACAGCTCGTTCAAAAGGTTCGTATAAGGTATCATCGTTCCGCCCGAATCCATCAAAAGTAAGAGTTTGACTGTATTTTTGCGCGGTTTTTGCATTTCAATGCGAAGATGTCCACCGTTATTGCAAGTACTGTCTATCGTCGCATCTATATCAAGTTCGCTCTTTTCTATATCAAGTCTTGTCGAGAACTGTCTAAGCGATCTGAGTGCCATCTGAAACTGCCTGTTGTCAAGCACCCTGTCATTTCTGAAATCCCTGAATTTTCTCTCCCCTATGACCTGAAATGCCGACTGATAGCCGGTGGTACCTCCGACCCTGACTCCTCCGAGATGGCCTCCGAGGTTTCCGTAGCTGCTGTTACCTGCGGTTCCTATCCACTGATTACCGCCCTGATGTTCGGCATCCTGCTCTTTCTGGCGCTCACGGAACTTTTTGAGAACATCCTCATTGTCAACTATCGGGATGCCTTCCTCTTCCATCAGTGCTTTCTTCTTTTCAAGGTCCTCCTGAAAAGCCTGATATTCCGGCTTCTCAAGCCATTTTCTCATCTGTTCCGAAATATCGTCATCTTCGTGTTTTATGCCTTTGAAGTACTCTTCAAAGATCATGTCAAACTTGTCAAATTCGTATTCGTTTTTGACAAGTATCATTCTGGAAATAAGATAAAACTCCGTAAAACTGCCATGGACAAGCCCTCTGTCCATCGCCTCGACAAGGCTGAGCCATTCCGAAAGCCCTACCTGCATACCTTTTTCGCGTAGAAAATAAAAGAACCCCGTAAACATATCACTGAAGACTCATATGCGAAACAGTCTCAAGATCCTCGTCCTTTTTGACTACCGTTCCGATAAAGGGAAGCTTTGCACGTATCGTATCGGCACTGATACCACCGAGCTGTAATGCGTTGACCCAGTCAATGAGTTCCGATGTACTGGGTTTTTTCTTGATCGATTTTTCATCTCTTATCATATAAAAGACGTCCATCGCTTCATTCAGGATATGCTCATCCACTTTTTCAAAATGGGTCCTGACTATCTCATCCATAAGTTCCCTGTCGGGAAATGCTATGTAATGGAAAATGCATCTTCTAAGAAATGCATCGGGTAGCTCCTTCTCCGCATTTGAGGTGATTATCACAACAGGTCTCTGCTTTGCCCTGATCGTCTCTTTAGTCTCATGAATATAAAACTCCATCTGATCCAGTTCCCATAACAGGTCATTCGGGAATTCAAGATCTGCTTTATCTATCTCATCTATAAGAAGTACGACCTGTTTGTCGTTCGTAAAAGCTTCACCGAGCTTGCCCAGCTTGATATAACGGGATATGTCGTCAACTCCTTCTTCTCCGAACTGCCCGTCATACAGACGCTGTATCGTATCATACATATAAAGGCCGTCCTGGGCCTTAGTCGTCGATTTGATGTTCCATGTGATGAGCGGCATGTCGAGTGATTCGGCTATTGCTTTTGCCAGCATCGTCTTGCCGGTCCCCGGTTCTCCCTTGATCAGCAGAGGTTTTTCAAGCACTCTTGCCACATTGACGGCACTCATGAGTTCGGGCGACGCAATATAAGTTCCGGTACTTTTGAATCCTCCGGCATTTATATCCATAATATGCTCCTTCTAAACTAAACCTAATCTTCCTGCCAGGAAAGACCATAGTATTCCTCTTTCCTGTCCCTGTTCATAAGTTCGCTCACGGCATCCTTTACCGACGAACCGTTAAACAGTATATCATTGACCTTTTCTATGATCGGTACTTCAACGTCATATTTACGTGCCAGTGCCAGAGCGGCTTTGGCAGAATATACTCCCTCGACAACCATATTGACTTCCTTCATGGCCGATTCGGCATCCATTCCCTGTCCCATTAGCATACCGGCTTTTCTGTTTCTCGAATGCATACTGGCGCAAGTTACGACCAGATCGCCTATTCCCGTCAGTCCCGCAAATGTCTTGGCACTTGCACCCATCTTGACTCCGAGTCTTGATATCTCCGTAATACCTCTTGTAATCAGGGCAGCTTTGGTATTGTCACCATACCCCAGTCCGTCTGCCATCCCCGCTGCAAGAGCCACCACGTTTTTTAGGGCACCCCCGAGTTCGATCCCCAGCACATCAGGGCTTATATATACCCTGAAGTATTTGCTCATGAATATGTTCTGAACAAATTCAGCTGTTTCTTTCTTTTTTGCTCCGACAACGCATGTTGTCGGTATCATCCTTCCGACTTCTTCCGCATGTGAGGGACCGGACATCACAGCGACTTTGGCCTGAGGTATCTCCTGTTCTATTATTTCCGAAAGGGTCATGAGCGAATTCTCCTCAATCCCCTTGGCAACATTTACTATAACCTGGTCTTTCTCGACGACAGGACTCATAAGAACTGCCGTGCTTCTCGTATAAACACTCGGAACAGCAAGAACGAGAAGATCCTTTTTATGGCATGCCATCTTAAGATCGGTCGTAAAGACCATATCATCCGGAAGTTTAACACCGGGCAGTTTTTCCTTGTGCTCATGGTCGGACCTGAGCATTTCAATCTCGGATTCCGATATCGACCAGAGCGTTACGTGATGACCGTTCTCGGCCAGAGCGACGCACAATGCGGTGCCCCAGCTTCCGGCACCTATCACACTGACATCAGCCAATTCATAACACCTCCTGAATGTGATTATTTTACATCTATTTCGGGGCGCTGCCGCAGATAGGTCTTACGTTCCGTACCTGCAAGCAGTCTTTTTATGTTTTCCTTATGACGCACAAGCATAAGGACTGTCATTATAATGATAACGACCGAGTATTCAATATAAAGTACACCCATATTTGCGGCACTCCATCCGTAAAAATCGGTCTTCATGAAAACAAACGAACATACGACAAGTGCAATATATAAAACGATCGAGCCGAGCGAAACATAATGGGTGATAAAGAAAACGGAAAAGAACACTACCAGTCCGACAAGAGTCATTACAGGCGACAGGCCGAACAATATAAATCCTGCAGTTGCAGCTATACCTTTGCCTCCTTTAAATCCCATATAAAAGGGGAAGTTGTGACCGAGAATCACACCAAGGGATGCATACAGATAAAGAAGGTCCAGTGTATTTGAGTGAGCATCTTTGAACAGCAGCCACGAAATAAATATCGCCAGTCCGCACTTGAGAGCATCGCCGAGAAGGACGATGCCTGCGTATTTGAGCCCCATGGTCCTGAGTATGTTGGTCGTTCCGGCATTACCGCTTCCATGCTCCCTGATATCTATACCTTTCAGTTTGCCGACTATATATCCGGTCTGGAACAATCCGCATATATACCCTATACATAGGCATATCAAACGTACCGTCACTTTTCTCCTCTTTCCCTGATAATGAACTTCAGCGGAGTACCGCGGAAACCGAACGCTTCACGTATACGGTTCTCAATGTATCTCGTATACGAAAAATGCATAAGTTCCTTATCATTTACGAAAATAACAAAAGTAGGGGGCTTGATCGCCACCTGTGTCATATAAAACAGTTTCAGTCTCTTACCTTTATCGCTCGGTGGCTGTTGCAGTGCAACAGCTTCCGTCATTATCTCATTGAGCACACCCGTCGCGATACGCATCGAAGCATTAGCACTTACCGCATCCACAAGATCATATAGTTTCGACAGTCTTTGTCCTGTGGTGGCGGAAATAAATATCATCTCCGCATAGGGAACAAACGAAAGAACGTTTCTTATATCTTTTTCAAACTTCTTTGTAGTCTTGGAGTCCTTCTCGACAAGATCCCATTTGTTGACGGCAATGATCATGGCTTTTCCGGCTTCATGTGCTATACCGGCGATCTTAGCATCCTGTTCGGTTATTCCTTCGGACGCATCGACAACAACCACAACGACATCGGATCTTTCTATAGCGGCCACTGTACGAATGACCATATAATGTTCAAGGTCTTCTTTTACATTCTTTTTGCGGCGAAGACCTGCGGTATCGATGAACGTATACTCTTTTCCGTCATGCTTTACAACGGTATCGACCGCATCTCTTGTAGTTCCTGCAATATCGGAAACGATAACTCTTTCCTTGCCTATGAGCTTATTTATGATCGATGACTTGCCTACATTGGGCTTACCCGCAATAGCAACCTTTATGCGCTCGTCCTCGGCTTCATCATCCGAAACGGGAGGAAAATGATCAACCACGCAGTCAAGAAGTTCTCCGAGACCGAGCCGGTTTGCCGCAGATACAGCTATCGGATCACCAATGCCCAGATTATAAAACTCATATATGTCATTTCCGTATTTTTTAAAATCGTCAACCTTATTGACGCATAAAATAACAGGCTTGCGTGATCTTCGGAGCATATCAGCAACTTTTGAATCCGAATCAACAAGCCCCTGTTTGACATCTGTTATAAAAATGATGACGTCTGCAGTGTCCATTGCAACCTGGGCCTGCTCTCTCATCTGCGACAGGATCACATCCGAACTCTCCGGCTCAATACCGCCGGTGTCTATTATCGTAAAATCACGATCAAGCCATGAAGCAGCGGCATATATCCTGTCCCTTGTTATACCCGGCGTATCCTTGACGATCGAAATGCGGGACCCCGCGATAACGTTAAACAAGGACGATTTGCCGACATTGGGCCTGCCTACAATGGCCACAACTGGCTTACTCATAATGTGTCTCTTTCAGTAAAAAATCAACAAAATCCAATCCGTTTGATTTTACAATATGTGTATGTACTTGTAAAGCCCCCTCAAGCTCGGAAAGCGTTACATTATCAAGGAAAATCCGCTCATCTTTCTTCATCATGCATTCAGGGATGAGCAGGTCTTCTCCAAGCTCACATCCCTTAAGCTGATCGATTATATCCTGCCCCGTCAAAAGGCCCGCAACTGTTATCTTTTCGCCGAAAAAGCGATTGGTTATGGCAAATATCTTATAGTTTACATTCGGAAAAAGAGCACAGATACGCTCCGTTGCACTTCTGACATAAGGTTCGGCCAGTATCCCCGTAACTATCGAAAAGGACGCTGTCACCTTATCCGGATCAGTATTCCCCGCATCGATATCAGCCCTGACCTTTTGATATGCGGCTTCGTAATCATCACTCATGAGCCTTAGCATTCCGACACCGTTCTCAAGTTGCGGATAATCGTCATATTCCACGGCCGGGGGGATAGGCATGCCTGCGAGAATATATATCTCATCGGAAGCATGAGCAAAATGTATAGAGTGATCTTTCATCGCACGTTCCTGCACTCTTTCTATTATCGCAAGAGCTGACACGGCATCCTCTTTTTCGATAGGCTCAAGAGGATATAATCCGTCCCGGAACTTTGTCAGTCCGACAGGAACAACGGATACGCTCTGAAGTACCGGTGCAAAGCGGAGCAGATCATCAAGCGTCCTCTTCAGTTCATCCCCGTCGTTAACCCCTTTGCAAAGTACTATCTGGGCGTTCATCGTGATCCCGGCCTCATAAAGTCTTGTCATCTTTGACAGGGCTTCCCCTGCAAACCTGTTACACAGCATCTTGCAACGCAGTTCGGGATTGGTCGTCTGAACAGAGATATTGATCGGACTCATCCTGTATCTGATGATCCTGTCGATATCGTGATCATCCATATTCGTAAGAGTCACGTAATTCCCCTGAAGAAACGAAAGCCTTGAGTCATCATCCTTAAAATACAATGTGGGGCGCATTCCTTCAGGCATCTGGTCTATAAAACAGAATATGCATTTGTTCCTGCAACTTCTGTACTCGTCCATAAGACCGTTCTCAAACTCGATACCGAGATCTTCACTCTCATCCTTTTCTATTTCCAGTTCCCACTCTTCACCGTCACTCTTTTGAATAAGCACGGTAATTTCCTCACTTTGAACCAGGAACCTGTAATCAAGAACGTCCTCGATCTGTTGTCCGTCAATACAAAGAAGAGCATCGCCGGGTTCGACTCCCATCTGACCGGCAATGCTTCCTTCCTCAACACTTTTAATGATATGTACACTGTTTCTCATATTTTTATCAATGTTTGTCCGTAGATCCGAAACCCCCGTTCCTTCCGGAAGTTACTTTATCATCCTCGGTTATCCCGTAAGGCAGGAATATTCCCTGCGCGAAACCTCCTCCGGCCTCGACTTCAACGATCTTGCCCTCGTTGGAATCATTCGTGATCTTGATGAATATATGACCTTCGTTATCGGAATTGTAATAATCGCTGTCAATGACTCCGACCGTGTTGTTAAGCTGCAGCCTGTACTTGAACCCGAGTCCGCTCCTGGGGAAGATCATAAGAACCCAATCACTGTCCATCCGTGCCCTGATGCCTGTGGGGATCAGAGCGGTCTGTCCCGGCTCCAGCCTGATATCTACAGGCGTGTAAAAATCGTATCCTGCGGATCCGGCGGTTGCACGCTTCGGAAGTTTGATCTTTTTATAGATCCTTTGCACATCCTCATCACATATGTTCGGATCATCCGGGATAGATGAGGAAAACTGGTCGTAGCTTACTTTTTCAAACTTTGCAATCCTGTTCATGTCATTACTCCGTTTTGTAACTTCAATAGTAATCTTCACAATACATGACCGGTATCTCGGGGGTATCAGAAGCGAGTGTAGCTGCAACATCAATCACGCGCTGGTTCGCGCTTCCCTTCCAAAGCAGCTTAACATCCCGCTCCTCTATATGAAATTCCCCGTCCACCAGTACGTCAATGATCTTCATCAATGGGTCTTCCCGAAGGTTCTCCCAGACATCTCCCGTATACATCCATATCGTCTTGTTGGGAAAATTCTCCTTGATCTGTGTGGCCAGTGCCTTAATGTCCTGATAGTTATTGCAATACATCGGGTCTCCGCCGGAAAAAGTAACACCTGATATGTAAGGCTTTCTAAGTTCAGCAAATATCTCTTCCTTAGCATCATCATCAAACGGCAGTCCGCCGTTCGGATCCCATGTCGAAGGATTCTGACAGCCTTCACAGCAATGAGAACATCCGGCAACCCAAAGAACAACACGCAGCCCGTCGCCGTTGAGCATGTCATCCTTCGTAATGTTATGATATCTCATTACATGCTCTTCCTTTCAGCGATCTCAGCCATCTTGGCATCGTTTAGTCGCGTATCTCCGTGGACCCTCGAATATGAAAGATATCCGTTCATCCTGTCTATCTTGGTAAGATTCCTGCTTCCGCACTTGGGACATACATCCATTTCAAGCTCCTGGTGTCCGCAATCGTCACAATATGCAAGTGACATGTTGACTCCTTCGTACAATCCCATGTCCATCGCCCTGTTTATGAGCGTTCTTATCGCTCCGAGATTGTAATCTATCGGATACCTTACATATTGTATCTTACCGCCGTTGGAGAGTTCCCAGAATCTGTACTCGAGATCCTGCTTCTCGATCGGTGTGATATCTTCGGAAACATGGCAGTGGAAGCTGTTCGATACGTACTCCCTGTCTGAAACGTTCTCGACAATACCGTACTTCTTCCTGAACTGTTTAACCTGCAGTCCGCACAGATTCTCGGCGGGTGTACCGTAAATCGCATAGAGGTTGCCATCCTCCTCTTTAAACTTGGTGATCTGTGCATTTATGTATTCAAGAACATCAAGTGCAAACTGACCGTCCTCAACAAGTGACTTGCCGTTATAAAGCTCCTGAAGTTCGTTAAGTGCGGTGATCCCAAAGGAAGCCGTAGCATACTTAAGAAGCGGTTTGATCTTGTCAGTAAGCTTTAAGTGCCCCTGATAGAATCCCCCCTCACAGTATGCAAGCGGATTCGTGGAAGCTCTCATCTCGCCCAGATATGCATATGTCCTTATATGAAGCTGTCTTATAAGGTTAAGATAATAGTCGAGCACCTCGTAGAAATCCTTGGATTCCTGTCTTGACTTGGCAAGGATCATAGGCAGGTTAAGAGATACCGCACCGATATTGAACCTTCCGACAAATACAGGCACATCGTCGTCATCGGCCGGATGCATTCCGCCTCTTTCATACCACGGCGAAAGAAATGCCCTGCATCCCATGGGGGAAATGATCTTACCGTATCTCTTGTACATCGAAGCGATATATCCCTTACCGGTAAGGCTGAGCCAGTCCGGATACATTGTTTTGCTGGAACATCTGACGCCCGCTTCGAATACATCTTCAAGTTCCTTGCCCGGACCGTGGAGATTCTCGTCATACAGGAACACGATCTTCGGAAACAGAACGGGCTTCTTGCATTCCTTCTTACCCTGTCCCTTTCTCCTGACATCGAGCATTGTTATGGTCGCCATCTTGGCAAATTTTCCGGTACCCGTGCCGGCTGTTACTGTAATGAAAGGATAGTCTCCGCGCGATGAAGCAACCGTATTGAACTTGTATTCCCATCCCTGGAATCCCTGCTCGAAATCCCTGGCAACATCTTTCTCAGCCTCTTCCTTCGCTCTTTCCTCATCTATCCCCAGAGCCTTATATTTTTCGGTATATTTGTTAAAACTCTTCTCCGCATACGGCTCCAGGATCAGATCGACAGAAGGAACAGTAAATCCGCCGTACTGCTGGCTTGCCGCCGACAGAACTATATCTCCTATGACATCAAATGCCACATCGAGCGTCTT
>JAEEGL015778869.1_pt1 | contig 21218 bp, 20 predicted proteins | sample 9134231 | NCBI WGS metagenome assembly JAEEGL01 (sample SAMN16246548, study PRJNA631951) | gut metagenome | biome: gut microbiome; feature: rumen; material: fiber-attached | host: Bos | place: Iran: Karaj | collected 2018-10 | reverse complement strand
GCTGATAATATCAGCAGAAGAATCAGTATTATAAGTTGTATGACACCCGGGGTATCCAAAACAATATCCTTTCTATCAAAAATTCATGTTCTTTGAATAATACACTAAACAGGCTCTATTATCAAGTGTGTGCTGATTGCGATATGTCCAGCAATTCCCTAAACGCGGTGATAGAGCAGCCCTCGTAGCCGGGAACCGGTACATCGTCACCGAATCCGTAGCGGGCGTAGATAAAATCCGTGCCTGCTGCCACTGCGGATTCGTAGTCTCCGGCGGTATCTCCTATGTATATGGCGTCTGTGGGTTCGATGCCGTTTCGTTTGCAGAGAAGTTTAATGTTGTCGCTTTTGGACAGACCAGTTACTCCGAAGCATTCATAGTCTGCCACGATATCTTTTATGCCGATCTTGCTCATAACAAGCGGAATATATCCGTCCTGACAATTGCTTACGATATATATGGCGCAGTCACCGCGGCAGGCGAGGGTACGAAGCGTTTTGCGGACCTCCGGATAAGCCAGATCCATGGTGCAGCCGCCCACGCGTTCCTGCTCCCTGATCTTGATCTGCGTCTGGAGTTTTTCTTTTATGTCAGGGGCTTCATCGGGATATAAATCGTCAACGATCACATCCATGGGTTTGCCGAATTCTTTTTTCAGCATATCGGCGGTAACGAATCTACCCAGCCTGTCACCGATCCCTATGTCGTATGTTGCATCGTTCCATGCTTCAGAGACTATCTCTGTCGTATCCCACAGCGTGCCGTCTATATCGAAGATAAGATTCATCCTGTTTTGTTTTTTCTCCTCTTTGTTCTTCACACGAAGTTCGGTAAAAAATCTCTTCAGGAGCGCCGAGCATTCGCTCTCCATAAGGCCCTGTTCATACTCAACCTGATGATTGAATTCATTGTTATTAAGGACATCAAGTATCGATCCTGCGCATCCTGCTTTAGGGGATGCTGCGCCTGCGTATACTCTGGGTATTCTGGCCTGTACGATGGCGCCCGCGCACATCTGGCAGGGTTCAAGAGTCACATACATCGTGCAGTCCTCAAGACGCCAGTCGTCAAGCGCTTTGCTGGCACGTCTGATAGCCGTGATCTCTGCATGGGCAAGAGTGCATTTATCGGTATTTCTCCGGTTGTATCCGCGGCCGATTATCTCGCCGTCATGAACAATCACACATCCTATCGGAACCTCACCTTTTTTATAAGCGAGACGTGCCTGGGCAAGAGCCGCGCGCATATATTTTATTTGATCTGAATTATTCTGATTCATTTTTACACTCAGGTCTAACTCACCGTTAAAGATCAAGTCTGCGCCGTAGTGATATAAAACTTCCTGCATCACCCGGGATATACAAAGAATCCGTCAAACATCGACTGTACCGGCTCATCCTTGTACATGTATTCATAGCCGTTCTCAGAATCAAGATGAAGCCTGAAGATGGTTCCGTCGCTTGCCTTAAGATCCAGATCCCTGCTTTCATCATAGGTATATGAAAGAGTCTCCCAGTTATACGTTCCTTCGTTACGGGCGCTTACGCGGTAAGGCATAAGCGAGCCGCCTGAAACGATCGCTCCTGTTCCCTGCTCTTCTCCCGCTTCATTTACGATCACTGCTTCTATATCCTTAAGCGCGGTGATCTTGTATACATCATCCTGGGTATAGTACCACATATTATCTATCGGTCTGGGAAGACCGCTGTACTGCATTGAGCAGGTCGCGCAGGTGGATCTCATTCCCAGTATGGAGTCTATGTTAGTTACGTGGAAACTCAGTGGAGATGTAAGGATGTATCCGCGGAATTTCTCATCCTTATCGTCAAGATCGGTGTATTTGATCCTTGCCATGAAGGCTTCGTCTTTATTCTCTTCATAGGGCACCCCGCCGTATCCGATATTGAATATCCTTACAGACGTAAAGCCGTCCTCGGAGGGACACTGAATATACAGGTAATTGCTGCTCATACCGTCCCGTACTGCAAATACGCTGATGTTATTGGCATAGAAATCCTCAATATCCGTGAACTCACCTTCCGAATATACGGAAATCTTCCTGACCATGTCGTATTCGTCTCTTTCAGTCCAGAGTTCAACCGCGTGATAGACTCCGTCCCATTGAATATCAAGGCTTAATGATGAGCCGAACTGGTCTGACATGGGAACCTCATATGCATACATGCCCGGGACCTTGGTATACGCCTTGTTAAACAGTTCCTCATGCTCCGAGAATGATACAAATGCGTCATTTTCTCGCTGCGCCATTCCTTCATACGCATAATTGACCATGGTGTTAAAATACAGCGTCACGCCCTCGTATCCGAGGGTCCATGAAAACTCATCCCTGCTTACCAGGTTTTTGCTCTCCAGCTGCTTATGGAATTCCGCGCTGGTATTATCTGCATAATCGCCGGTATAATCATCCTTTTTCAGGATCTCATACAGGACATCCTCAAATCCCTGTATATCCGTAACAACATCGTCAAAGGCTATATCTTCTCCGGTCTTTGAGTTAATATTTATGCCGGTGAGGATCCTTGTGCTGTTATCATTCGGGTGGTCTTCATATAAGGATCTGGCCATTGAGAATACATTAGCATCGGCACGTGCATTATAAAGTGTTATGCCCTGGGAGTAACTCAGATTTTCAAGATTATCACCCGAACCGTTTGCAAGCGCTGTTTTTATCTCTTTCTTGACCGTATTCATGTAAGAATCATTTTTATTTTTTACGGTTTTTTCGCTTTCATCATTGATAGCTTTAAGACGTTTGTTAAGTTCGGGATAATCGCCTGCTACCGTGTATTTGTCTGCGCTTGAATCAAAGTAGAATTCATCGTAAACGCTGTCGCCATATGAATCATAATATACCGTAAGAATGTTGTCTCCGGATTCAATGTTAACGGTATCTTTTGCCGTGGTATTACGTATCTTGGTCCCCAGTGAATAAAGTTCGGAAGATAACATCTTATCGGCCGTCTGCCCGTCGTATGTGAAGTATTCCGGTTTGAACAGATCCGGATAATCGCTGTATTTTATCTGTTCAGACCTCGATCCCGCAGCATAGGAACCCATGCCGTAATCAGCATAATATAAACTGATGCCGTCATACTCAAGACACCAGGCAAGAGTCACATCTCCCGCTATGGAATCATTTATGTTTTTGATCAGATTATCCTTATCATCCGGACAGGATTCAAAGTATTCCTTAAGGTCCGGATTGTCTTTAAGAAGCGCTTCATACGCTGCATCCGAAAAGCTTATAGTATCCTTGACAACATCCCTGAAATCGATCTTTTCTCCGGTCACGGGATCATAGTTTTCGGTTGAAAAATAGACATATCCATGCGCTCCGCCCTGGTATGAATCATGCAGGACGTAATATGAAAAAGCCTTGGAATCCGCGCGTGAAACGGTCCCTTCACTCGTATCGTAAAAAGGATAACTCCACCCCGATGTCTGCGCCTGTCTGGACATATCTTCTATACTCTGCATCGCCTCAACTTCGCTGTCGTATGAAGATGTGTTCAGTTCTTCGATCAGTTCATCCAGTTTGGGATATGCTTCCTTTGAATCATTATCAAGCGTAAATTCGTAATAGTATCCGGTGACAAGTTCGGTGCCCTTCTCATCGTACAGGCTTGCGGGATGATTGGTGCAGGTTACGCCGATATAGGGAACATCTTCAGGAGTAAGCCCGGTTGACTGGGCAACAGGAGCGGTATCAGCTGCTGTCGGTTCAGTACTATCCGTAGCAGCAGTATCTGTAGTCTGTGCATCAGTCTGCGTCTGATCAGGCGCGGGATCTTCGGTGTTGTTATTTCCGCATCCCGTAAAGACCAGCGAACATGCAAGCAATCCCGCCGCAATGCGTTTTGATCTCCTGATCAGGTTGATATTTATTTTCAGTTCCCTACTGTTGTGTTTCATGTTCCAAACCTCATACTATATCTTGAAGCGGTACCCTACTCCCCATATCGTCTCGATATACTGCGGATTGGATGAATCCGCTTCGACTTTTTCACGGATCTTCTTGATATGAACGGTGACCGTCGCAATGTCTCCGATAGATTCCATGCCCCATATCTCCCTGAACAGTTCATCCTTGGTATATACGTGATTGGGGTTTGAAGCAAGGAACGTTAACAGGTCGAATTCCTTGGTGGTAAAGGGCTTCTCTTCACCGTTTATATATACTCTTCTCGCAGTTTTATCAATCTTAAGACCGCGTATCTCGATGATATCGTTTGCCTTGTGTCCCGCTCCGACCAGACGCTCATAACGTGCCTCGTGAGCCTTGACTCTGGCCACAAGTTCCGAAGGACTGAAGGGCTTGGTCAGATAGTCGTCAGCGCCTAAACCTAACCCGCGTATCTTATCTATATCATCCTTTTTAGCTGATACGATGATGATCGGAATATCCTTTTCCTCACGGATCTTCTGACATATCTCAAATCCGTCCGTTCCGGGCAGCATCAGGTCGAGTATGATGAGGGAATAGTCTTCCGAAAGCGCCTGTTTTAAGCCCTCGTCACCGTTATTTTCGATATGCACCTCATAGCCCGACAGTTCCAGATAATCTTTCTCAAGATCGGCTATCTCCTGCTCATCCTCCACTATCAGTATCTTATTGTTCATCCTTGTTTCCTCCAAAGTATTTTCTGAGCACGATGTGCATACACGTGCCTTCGCCTTCACGACTGGTAGCCCATATGTAGCCGCCATGATCCTCCACGATCTTTTTTACTATCGACAGACCTATTCCGCTGCCGCCCTGAGAAGAATTCCGCGACGAATCGGTCCTATAGAAACGCTCAAATATCTTGGACAGATCCCTCGGTGCAATGCCCCTTCCGTTGTCTTCGATCTCTATGCGTATCGAATCCACTTCATCGAGAATGCGGATATCTATGACGCCGTCCGCCTTTTCTATGTATTTTACGGAGTTTGAGATGATATTATTGATAACACGTTTCATCTGCTCCGGATCGGCTATTATGCATGTGTCCGGATCTGTTATATTTGAATAATTCAGCCTTATCCCCTTGCTCTCCAGATCAAGACCGACTTCCTCCACACAATCGTCAAAATACTCCGCCACATTGATCCTGTGGAAATTGTACGGGATCCTGTTGGTGTCAATTCCTGCATACAGCGTCAGTTCATTGATGAGCTTATCCATGTCGTTCGTTTTGTTGTAGATCGTGCGGATGTATCGCTCCATTTTCTCCGGAGTATCCGCAACTCCGTCCATGATCCCTTCAACATACCCCTTGATGGACGTGATGGGGGTCTTAAGATCATGGGAAATATTACTTATAAGTTCCCGGTTGATGCTCTCATGATCCATCATCTCATCCCTGGTTTCCTTAAGTCTGAGCCGCATATCCTCATAATTGGCGGCCATGGTCTGTATCTCGCCTTTTCCTTCAAAATCCTCGCTTCTAAGCTGATAATTTAAGTCTTCTTCGGCGACCTTGGCAAGCGCTACGCTTATCTGCTCTACAGGAGAAAAAAACTCCTTCCATATCAGGTAATAAAGCAAAATAGACGTGACAAGAAGAATAAGCAGCAGCACTCCCAGCACATACGAACCTGTGACTACGAAGGCTATAGCGGTAAAAAGGACCGGTATCGCCAAAACGATTATAAAAGTTATGATGAGACGTGATTTTATTTTCATGGGTATTATTCTATCACAAATTAGGGTAAAATACTTTCTGAGTATTTTCACGGAAAGAATATGATACCAATGGATAAGCCTGATAACATCATATATATGGATCATGCGGCCACGACTCCCTGTATCCCTGAAGCAGTGAATGAAATGATGCCTTTTTTGACGGATGATTACGGTAATCCGGCAGCGATATACGGTATTGCCAGATCGGCTGCCCGGGCTGTAAGAGGAGCGCGCGCTGACGTCGCTGCATCAATAGGCGCAGACGCAAGTGAGATCATATTTACATCAGGCGGAAGCGAAGCTGATAACCAGGCGGTATTCTCTGCTACCCAGGACGCTGCAAAAGCAGGAAACGGCGGCCATATCATCATATCTCCGATAGAGCACCATGCCGTATTAAACAGTGCCATGGCCTTGAAAAAAAGAGGCGTAGAAGTAACTCTTCTGCCGGTTGATGAAAACGGCGTTGTGGACCCGGATGATGTGACAAAATCAATACGCCCGGATACAAAACTTATAAGCGTGATGCTTGCAAATAACGAGATCGGAACCATAGAACCAGTCTCCGAAATAGGACGGATAGCCCGCGAAAGAGGCATACTGTTCCACACGGATGCGGTACAGGCATTCGGACATATCCCCATAGATGTCCATGCCATGAACATCGATATCCTCTCGGCCAGCGGTCATAAGATGGGTGCGCCCAAGGGCGTGGGTTTTAACTATATCCGGAACGGGATACACATAGATCCGCTCATATACGGGGGATCCCAGGAAAGAGGACTTCGCGCAGGCACCCTCAATGTCCCCGGGATCGCTGTTTTAGGCACAGCATCAAGAATATGCAGTGATCACCTCGAGGAACATATGTCATATGTAAAGGCCCTGAGGGATAAGCTTATCGACAGGATATTTACCTCCATACCGGATGTAAAGCTTAACGGCCATAAGACAGACAGGCTTCCGGGCAATGTGAGCATCTCGTTTGCAGGGATAGAATCGGAAACCCTTCTCATACTGCTTGACCGTGAAAACATATGCGCATCCGGCGGGAGCGCATGCTCGACAGGGGCTTTAGAGCCGTCACATGTTCTGAAAGCCATAGGGCTTGACGATGGGCGCTCTTCAGGGACTGTAAGATTTTCCCTGTCACACACTAATACTGAAAGCGAGATAGACACGGTGGTCCGGGTTTTATCAGAAAAGGTCGGATATTTAAGAAACCACCGTAAGGTCTGAACACGATAATATGAACGATACAAATGAAATAATTGGCGCTGCGGCTGACGATAATATCACGGTAACAGCGTTTGAAACCTATACTGACGAAATCTATACCGATGAGACCGAAGAGGAAAAAATCCTCCACGAAAGACGCCGCGAACGCATAGCGAAGATGAAAAAACGTAAGGCGCGTCAGATGTTTATGCGCACGCATTCTAAGGCTATCGCCATATCATCCGCAAGTTTGTCGATATGTATCATCATTGCAATCGTCGTTTTGGTATGCCTTCACAAAAATGGCAGCGGGGATATTTTCTCCGGATCAAAAGACGGGATTGAAACAGCCGATAACAATACATTGGCAGATACCGCCGGTCAGCCTGATACCGGTGATCTTTCGGAGGATGCTGCGGATCAGGATCAGGAAGGGGCCGATACGGAAAATGAAGATCCTTATATCGATGCCGAATACGGGCCCTACGCCGAACAGTATTCCGATGAAAAGGAACTGTTCTTTGACGGTTATGAACTGACAAAAGCAGAAACCGTGGGATACCCGTCTGAAGATGATGTCAAAAGCACGTATGCCATACTGGTTGATGCCAAAACCGGCGAAATAGTCGCTTCCAAAGACGGATCGGTACGCATATATCCGGCGTCGATGACCAAGATACTGACTGTTCTGGTAGCAGCTGAACATGTCACCGATCTGGATGACAAATTCAAAATAGACATCTCCATTACGGATTACGCATATTCCCATGACTGTTCTGCGGTCGGATTCTCATGCGATGAGACGGTCACGGTAAGAGATCTGATGTACGGAACCATTCTCCCCTCCGGAGGAGATGCTGCGCTGGCCCTTGCCGAATATGTAGCCGGAAGCCATGACAAATTCGTTGATATGATGAACGACAAGCTTAAAGAGCTGGGGCTCTCCGATACCGCACATTTTACCAACTGCGTCGGAATATATGACGATGACCACTACTGCACCCTCAGCGATATGGCCATGATCATGAAAGCGGCCGTTGAGAACGATCTGGCTAAAGAGATCTTAAAAACCCACATATACACTACTTCTCACACCCCCGAACACCCTGAAGGGATAGAGATATCCAACTGGTTTTTACGCCGTATCGAGGATAAGGATACAGGCGGTGAAGTCATCTGCGCCAAGACCGGATTCGTGAAGGAAAGCGGTTGCTGCGGCGCCAGTTACGAGATCACCGATTCCGGAAATTATTATATCTGTGTGACCGCTGACGCCTGGAGTTCCTGGCGGTGCATATATGATCACGTGGCCATGTATAATGCCTTTGCCAAATAGCCTGAGCAGCTTATCGAGGTTTACATAACTTATAGTCGTATTATTAATTATTGTAGCCTCATCATCACATATCATTTCTTTTGACATCTTGAAAACATGCTGATCACCACGCTTTGCGCTCTATTTGCAGGCGTGGTTTTTTGTTCCTTTGTAAGTTTTTACCAAATCGGATCTTTTTGAAAAAAAGTGCTTGCATCGTGTGTAAAAAAGCGATACCATGCATATCACCGACAAAGCGCAACAGCTTTTCGGAACATGCCTGGCGATGATAATACATCGCGTCAAACTGTTCACCTCCATTGGGCAGTTCAACGGACTAATCAGTCCAACGTATCACATTTATATTTTTGAACATTGAAAGGAACATATCTGTGTATCTGTGTCTTACTGTCCTTGCCATTTCACTGGCGATCGACTTAGTGAGCGGACGCATTCCGGGATCCGTAAGCATAGCAGGTCTGGTCATATCCCAGATATATGCGCTTTGCTCCACGGGATCAGTCACGTACGCCATGTTCGCGCTTATAAGCGGGATCATGGTGCTTGTGATCCTTTACCCTCTTTTTGCCATCGGGGGACTGGGAGCAGGCGATATCAAGCTCATGATGATGCTCCCGGGATTCATGGGCATAAGGACTTCAGTCTGTGCTATCATGTACTCTTTTGTCTTCTGCGCCCTTATCGGAATCGTGCTGCTTTATATACGCGGCAATCTGATGTTTAGGCTCACAGAGGTCAAAAACTACATAACAGCTGTCCGTATGAGCGGCAAAATATCCCGCTATGAGACTTTCCCATCCGGTGTAAAAAATGCTTCGCTGTCAAACCGGATACACTTTACCGTCCCGCTGCTTGCGGGAGTGATGTTTACCTACGGAGGTTATATCAACAGATGAATGAAACTTTAATAGCCGTATGCGATACCGATCCCGGATATACCATGTCTTTCAGTTCTGCTTTATCCAAAGAACTGCCACAGGGCATGGTGATATCTTCCTTTACCGGGATCAATATGCTGGTGGATTACTCCAAAAAACACGCGATCAGTGTTGCGATCGTCAGCGAGTCTTCCTACAGCCCCGAGATTGACCAGGCTCATCCGGATACCCTGATGATACTAAGGGAAACTCCGGATTTTGCACCGGAGGGTGCGTTTCTTATAGACAGATATCAAAGCCGTGAGGAGCTTATCGGTTCGGTACTTAAGCTTCTTCCCGAGAGGATGGAGTGCTTTGCGGGATCGCGGCTGACCAGCCGGTCATGGAAGGCTATAGGAATATATTCTCCGGTGCATCGATGCCTGCAGACAACCTTTGCCCTGTCACTGGGGCAGCTGCTTGCCGAAGATCACAGAGTTCTGTATATCAACTTCGAGAATTATTCCGGACTGTCCGGAATACTGAATACCGAATTCAAATCCAATATGGTGGACCTGTTGTATTACTTTGACTGCGATCCTGACAAACTTGCGGTCAGACTTCCCCTGATGGTTTATAAGCTGGGCAATCTGGACATGATCCCCCCGGCTCCGGGGTATCTGGATACTTACGACCGCACCGGAGAGAAATGGGTTGAGATCCTTACACGGATCGAGGCATTGACGGATTACGACTATGTGATATTGGATCTTACGGACTCAATGCTGGGGCTTCTGGAAGTGATGGAATACTGTGACAGGATATATACCTGCGTAAACAAGGACAGTTTAAGCAAATACAAGCTGGCTGAATATGAAAAATGGATGGTCGATCACTCACGTGCAGATCTGATAGGAAAATCTGTCAGATTCTCATTTCCCGGATTTACCGATATTCCGGAGGACCCGAAATATCTGCCCGGCTGCGAACTGGCCGGATATGTAAAAAGCATCATCACGGAGGATGAACTATGAGTACCGATCTCAAAGAATTAAAACGCGAACTTCAGGCCGGGCTTATCTCCCAGATCGATTTTTCAAGAGATATAGACGACAGCGAACTGTATGACCAGATAGATGAGATGATCATCGCCTCATCAAAAACGAATATACTTACCCTCTCTGACAGGGAATATCTTCGAAGGAAACTGTTCGATGCGCTGAGAAAACTTGATATCCTCCAGGAACTGGTGGATGACTCAACCGTCACGGAGATCATGATAAACGGTCCCGACACCATCTTCGTCGAGCAGGCGGGCCGGCTGTTTCGCTACCCTATGCAGTTTGAATCCAAAGAAAAGCTCGAAGACGTGATCCAGCAGATAGTATCCGGATGCAACCGTGTGGTAAATGAAGCGAATCCTATCGTAGATGCAAGGCTTGAAAACGGAGCGCGTGTAAATGTTGTTCTTGCGCCTGTGGCTCTTAACGGCCCAATCGTTACCATCAGACGTTTTCCTGACAAACCCATATCGATGGATGACCTGATCCGCTTCGGTTCTCTGAGGGATGATATCGCCTCCTGGCTGTCTTCACTGGTCAAAGCCAGATACAACATATTCATAAGCGGAGGCACGGGTTCAGGAAAAACAACTTTTCTTAACGCCCTCTCCGCCTATATCCCAAAAGACGAGCGGATCATAACCATTGAAGATAACGCGGAATTACAGATCATTAATCTGCCAAACCTTGTCAAACTTGAAACCCGTAACGCCAACGTGGAGGGCTGCAGGGAAATAACGATAAGAGACCTTATCAAATCAAGCCTGAGGATGCGTCCCGACCGGGTGATCGTAGGAGAAGTAAGAGGCGGGGAAGCGTTTGACATGATGCAGGCTATGAATACGGGACATGACGGTTCCATGTCAACAGGACATGCCAACAGCTGCAAGGATATGCTCTCCAGACTGGAGAATATGATCCTTATGGGAATGGATCTGCCTCTTAGCGCGATCAGACGGCAGATAGCAAGCGGTATAGATCTGATCGTACACCTGGGAAGACTCAGAGACCGTTCCCGCCGTGTACTGGAAATAACGGAAATAATCGATACGGGAACAGATGAGATAGGAATAAATGTGATCTATAAGTTTAAGGAGAACGGCACAGATGAAAAAGGACGCATCATCGGAGAACTCGAGAAAAAAGGAGAACTTGCAAACACGGATAAACTTTCCTTCGCAGGAATTGCTTCGTGAAGAAAAGCATATAGACTATTCAAATTACCGGTTCACGCCATCGGAACTGATCCTGAACATTCTTATAGGAATGATACTTGCATGGGCTATAGGACACTTTTTCTATGATTCCTTGATAGTATCGGGTGCGCTGCTCGTGCTTATGCCGGCTTTCTTGCGATACCGGCGCATCGATTACGGCAAAAGACGCCGGGATGAACTCAAAAACCAGTTCAAGGACGCCGTCATATCCATCTCTTCCAATCAAAAGGCAGGCTATTCCATAGAAAACTCATTCAGAGAAGCCTGGAAAGACATGGTTCTCTTATACGGCCCAAAAAGCATTATCGCCAAAGAACTTGACTATATAAGAAGAGGCTTAAACAACAATCTGATCCTTGAACAGATGCTTACGGATCTGGGCGACAGAAGCGGCGTTGATGATATAAGACAGTTCGGAGAAGTCTTTGCCGTCGCCAAAAGAAGCGGAGGCAATCTCACCGAAATGATCGAAATGACAGCCCAGATCATTGAGGAAAAAGTTGACGTCGAACAGGAGATAGCCGTAATGATCAGTTCCCGGAAAATGGAATCAAATGTCATGAGCCTGGTACCGTTTTTCATGATCTTTTATATGAGTGTGACTTCAGAAGGTTTTTTCGACGGGCTCTATCACAACATTGCCGGAATTGTGATAATGAGCGTCTGTCTGGCTATATATGTTTCGGCGTACCTGATCTCACAGAGATTAGTTGACATACGCATTTAGTAGGTATGGAGGCTTTATGGAATTTGTATATGTTTCAATCCTTATAATAGTGGCAATACTCTGGTTTTGTGCAAAGATACTCAAACCTGATATCCCGGTTACAGAGAACAGTTATTCACGGATCTTTCTGACCCCGGCTGCCCAGATCTGTAAATGGATGTCGAAGATATCAACCGGATGCGCCCTGAAGGGTAATTGGGTGCGGATCAGACTCAAAGACCAGAAGCTGAACCATAACTTACACATTCTCTATCCCGGTGACACGGCAGAATCACGCATGTACAGATACCGGACCGAAGTGATCTCCACCATTCTGCTCATTTTAACCGCAGGATCGGCGATCTGCCTGGCAGTATGTTACCTGTCAAAGCAGGAAGGTGTACTCACGGACGGCAACCTGATCTACAGAAACACATACGGCGGTGCGGATGTAGCGGCGGATCTGTCCGCCGGGATAGCAAACAGCGCTGAGGATACTTCCGAATACGAGGTGGATCTGACCATTCCGGCGCAGGTTTATTCACAGGAAGATGCAGATGTTCTGTTCGATAAGCTTTCATCTGATATAGACAGCATCTTATTAGGCGAAAATGACAGCGCAGATCATATCCTCTACCCGGTCAGATTCGTAACGGCGGTAGACGGATATCCGTTTACGATCTCATGGGAGAGTTCAGATTACGAACTGATCGACTACGATGGGGCGGTTAATAATCTTGATATGTCAGTGCCTCAGATCGTCACGGTAACCGGTGACTGCCTGTATCAGGGAACACACAGATATCTGATCAGGGATCTGTATGTCTGTCCGCGTGAACTGACCGCAACGGAAAAGATCCATGAAGAGATACTCTCCGCAGTCAGAAAAGCGGAATCAGAATCCGTATCCGAAGATCATGTTACCCTGCCGGCTGAAATCTCCGCCGGTGCGCTTATCTGGAAAGAAAATCTGTCGGATATAAGTCCGATGATCCTTATGGGCGTATTGATCATATCCATACTGATCGTACCGTTTAGGGAATCGGAGATCACCAGACAATTAAAAAACCGTTCCAGGGAACTGCTTATAGAGTATCCTGCATTTGTTTCACAACTGACACTGTTTCTCGGAGCAGGATTAAGTGTCAGAAACTGCCTTATCGGCATGGGACGCAAGGCCGGTTCTAAGAAGTCTCGCACAATAACATATCTTGAAAAGGAACTGATAATAACCTCGCATGAGATCGAAGTAGGAATATCCGAATCAGAAGCCATAGAACACTTCGGAAAAAGATGCGGTACGCGTGAATACATGCGATTCTCGGCTCTTCTCAATCAGAATATGAAAAAAGGAAGTTCAGATCTGATCGCAATGCTACGGGAAGAATCGGATGATGCTTTCGTTCTGAGAAAAAACGAAGCAAGAAAACTGGGCGAAGAAGCATCCACCAAGCTGCTTCTCCCCATGGTAATGATGCTTACGGTAGTCATGATAATAATCATGGTTCCGGCATATATGTCATTCTCATCATGATCACCGGTGATCCGGTCAACAAGGGAGGTAAATAAACATGAAAGAAATAATCAAAAACAAACTGAATAATATGAAAGAAAGGATAAGCGGTTTTCTGGGAGATATCTACCGCCCCGACGACTTCATCACTATGGATGACGGAATGGGCACAGTAGAAGTAATACTGATAATCGTGGTTCTTGTCGGACTGGTACTGATATTCAAAAAGCAGATCAAGGCTATAGTCAACTCCATCATGAACAAGATATCTTCGGACGCAAATGATGTAATGTCATGAAACGCGGATATATGACGGTATATCTGGCGCTGACGCTGGCAGTCTTAGTGTCATTCATTCTGGCTCTCGTTGAGGGAGCCAGGATCAGCGCCACAAGGATGAAAGCCCTATGCGCGGCAGATACGGGAATCTCTTCTACTCTGTCTGAATACAATAAGGATCTGTTCGAACAGTATGATCTGCTTATGACGGATATGACTTACGCAGGTGGCGGAAGCGGCACGATCGAAGCGGTCAGAAACCGCCTCCGGATGTATCTGGCCATGAATCTTGATGAGTCAACACCTGATCTCTCAAGAGACCTTCTCGGAATGCGGCTTGATGAAGCGCTTATTTTAGAATATGCGCTTGCTACGGATGACTTTGCAGAACCGGTCCGGAATCAGGTCTCAGACTACATGAAAACAACCCTTCAGGGACAGTTTACAGGCCTGTTCGATGATCTCGGGGGAGAATTATCCGGATCGGGATTTGACTATGACACAGCCGGTCGCCGGGCAGAAGTTTATGACGAGATCGACAGCATAGAAGTCCCACCTCAGGAAAATGAAGACGGGGAACTGGTCGAAGTTCCTAAAGTCAATCCCGGGAACAGCGTGGACGCCATAAGGAATGCGGGAATAATCGGTCTGTGTCTTGATGACACGTCTTGCATATCAACCAAAACCATAGACTTAAGCGACGTTCTGACCAACAGAACCCTGGCCGTAGGATACGGCATAAGCGAAGAAGAGCGCTCACTTTCAAACGCTGCAGGCAAGATCACTTATTGTGAATATCTCTTTGATAAATGCGGATACTATGATAACGAAAAAGACGGTTCCGTATTTGACTATGAGATCGAATACATAATAAAAGGTCATGAAAATGACTGGGATAACTTAGAAGCCGTATGCCGGACTCTGACACTGTGGAGGGAAGGCATAAACTTCATGTATCTGTGTACGGATGAATCCAAAAAAGCTGAAGCCAAGGCTTTCGCCGAAGCGCTCGCATGCGTGATAGTCTGTCCTGAACTGGCTGAGCCCATCATGTGGTCCATCCTTCTTGCGTGGGCATATGTGGAATCGCTGCAGGATGTGAAGATACTTTTAGAAGGAGACGGCGTACCGGTGCAGAAAACACCGGAAACCTGGCATACGGGGATGTTTTCGATATTCCATCCCAGATCTGCGCTGAAAAGCTATCCCGGACAGGAGGGTGCCCGTTACGGAGATTATCTGAACACCATGCTGCTGATGGAATCATATGACAAAATACTTCCCAGATCCTTAGACATTATGGAACTGGATGTCAGGGAATCATCCGGGAACGGAGGCTTTAAGATGGACGCCTGTATGCAAAGTTTTCTTGTGGATATAACAACCCGGTCCACACATGGTCACAGTACACATATAGTCAGAAGAAGCGGCTATTATTACGCATAGGAAAGAACGGTATCGGATGAAACTCTTCTGCTTGTTATCACTCATTAACCCTAATTTAATATTGTTACTATTGGCAGGTTTTTATTTTGTAGCTTTCGGGACACAGGGCACAATAAAACCTATAGAAAAAAATATCAAACGGACAAACGGTATCCACCATGTTTCGACAAACAGTAAACTTATCCCCCCTTCAGGCAGAAGAGTTTCATCCGGTACCGTTTTCGGCTCCATGACAGTGGAAGCAGCCATGGTAGTCCCTTTATTCATATTCTGTGTGCTTGACTTATTGTTCGGGATACAGGTTGTTGAAACACAGAGCCGCATCAATGCAGCGCTTCACGAAACCGGAAGTGAGATCTGCAGTTACGGATATGCCGTTGAGAGAGGACTTGGGGATGCACCGTCAGGCATATTATCCGAAGCTTATGCCATCGGTTCCGTAGCTCATCATCTGGGCTCCGGTATAGACAAACGGGGCGGGATCCTGGGCGGTCGCGCCGGACTCATATACGGCGGTACGTAAGTGATGCAGGATGGAGGGGTAGTTAATCTCAAAACCAGATATCTACTCAAATTCCCTGTGGATCTTCACTTAAAACCTTTCATGCTGGGGACATCATATTACGGTCACGCGTGGGTCGGATACGACGGATCGGGCGCACTGCCCGACTCTTCTGATGAAGATCCGATAGTTTATATCACTCCTTCCGGAACCGTATATCACCGGTCATATGACTGCAGACATCTTCATCCCAGCGTGACGAGCGTATCCTCTTCGGCTGTTTCCGGCATGCGGAATACTGACGGATCAAAATACTACCCGTGTGAGGTATGCGGAGGCGGGACAGGAATCGGCACCGTATTCATCACTAACAGTGGAAACAGATATCACAGCGATCTTATGTGTCCGGGGATCAAACGAAACATAATCGCCATTCATTTATCGGAAGTCGGAGGAAGAGCACCATGCAGTTTATGTGGATATTAGGGTTTATGGCACTGCTTATCATATTAAGCGTTTTCGATATCAGAACAAAACGGATCCCCATTGGCGGCTTTATATCTTTATATGCCTATTCGGCCATCTATCTGTTCTGTTCGGGTGAATGCAGCTTCAGCCCGGTCACTCTGATCATATCCGTAATTCCCGGACTGATCCTGGGCGCTCTGTCATTTATAACCGAAGGCAAGATAGGCATGGGAGATGCGCTGATAATTGCAGGTCTTGGTATGGGGCTTGGTATAGAAAGAGTGTCGTACACCCTGACAGGCGCTCTCATACTGATATGTCTGTTTGGACTTTTCATGATGGTAACCCGGAAAATGAACAGAAGATCCCAGATACCTTTTGTGCCTTTTATCACTTTAAGTATGGGGGTGGTTGGCTTTGTCTTCAGATAGAAACGGATACATGACAGTGGAAGCTGCATTCATAGTTCCATGGGTTGTATTCATAATCGTGTGGATCATGTACCTTGGATATTTCCAATATGACAGATGTTTGCTCTTTCAGGATAATTATTCACTTGCGACTCAGACAGCAGCACGCATTGATACCACGGAGGGCAAACAAAGCTGGCTGGATTCTCATAAAGCCGGTCAGTTAGGCATTAAGTATATGGCAACAAGATCCGTTCAATGCACCGGAACAGTATCTTCAACCGGGATACAAATCAATTCAGCACTGAAAGTATCTCACCCGTTAACTTATCATGCCGGGTTCATACCGTCTTCCAACTGGGATATCAGTGATGAAGTAAATGCAGACAATTTCTCATATACGAAACGGCTTCGGCTCTTCAGGACCGGGATGCGCCTGATCGGAAACTAAGGGAGGAATAAACAGTGGAAATCAGATATTACAAAGAACAGCAACGAAACTATATGGTGATCCGTCAGACCGAATCCGAAAGTCGCACCGCTTATCACAGCAAAATGCTGCGCAGCCGGAATATGGATCATCTGCTCAGAGTAAACGAAAGGATCGTTAACGGAGACAAATACAATTACTACGATATCACTTCTAAGTTGTCGCTTAAACAGTTCCTTGGCCACAGAAGCTTAAGCATGTCCGATATGACACCGCTGATGAACGATCTTCAGAGGGCCTGCAGGGAGATCGAAAACTATCTGTTAGATCCCTCCCGACTGGTATTAGATCCCGAGATGATCTTCTACAGCCATTCAAAAGAGAAATATTACTTTTTATACAACATCTCAACATCGGTGGAAGAATCGGAAAATGATATCGGACTGCTTATGGATTATCTGCTTGACAGAGCTGACGGAGGAGACGAAGCGGTATCAGATCTTATATACAATTTGTATGAACAATATGAAAAAGGTGTTATGGATGTTTGGAGAATGATCGAAACCTATAATGAATACACATCAGATCCATCGGTTGACCAGACTGATACCTTCCGTGAATCAGATCCGGTCCCGGTCCCCGTCCCGACTCCTATCCCGGTTCCTGTTCCGGATTCTCTGCCCCCTGCAGCCACCGGGACACCCATGCGTAAAAATCCGGTTCCCCTTATTATTGCCGGGCTCGGTATTCTCGGTGTAGCTGCGTGTCTTGCGATCAGGATGATGTTCAAACTCGAACCTGATGAGAAACTGATATGGACAGCCGCGATCGCAGCCGCCGGGATCATATCCGCAGGAGGTATTATCGGGTTTGTGATCACACTCATAAAGAACCGCTCGGAAGATCCGCAGCCGGACAGCACTGCAATATACACTCCTGCACCGGATCAACCGGATATACATATGCAGGATTTCATAGCCTCTCCCGCAATGCCGGTAAAACCGGCAGTGACCGGATCAAAGCAGGAGCGTTTGAACGCTGAAAGCGAGGATGTTTACGCTCCCCCCATCGAAGGCCAGACCGTGTTCTTCGATGGTGCATCCGAATCCGGCACCTACAAGCTTTATGCTCTGGACCGGAAAAACAAGACTCACATAGAATTGGACCATTTACCTGTGACCATAGGCAAATTAAACGGCTATGTAGACTACGTCATCGACCATCCGAGTATAAGCCGTATGCATGCAAGACTGGACAGACAGGGCGACAGGCTTATGCTGTCAGATTTAAACTCAACCAACGGTGTATTCCTTAACGGGATGAGATTATCTCCGAATGAAGTCCGTGAAATAGAAGAAGGTGACGAGATACGTTTCGGCAGTTTAAACTACTGTCTCAGAAGGTGCAGCTGAGCGTATCTCACCACTCTTATACCATGCACTGTAGCAAGTTCATTATCGCAACTTCTTATCAGATGTGATAGAATATTGAATGTTAACAAACAAACTATGTACAGGTTTTGCTGTACATTCGAATAACTGTATTACGTGTATGAGGGAGGAATTTCCCATGCAGATCAATATTTATTACGGCGGTAGAGGACTTATGGACGATCCCACTCTCTTCTGCATCAAGAAGATGCAGGAAGTATTGGAAGATCTGAGAGTTACCGTCGAAACATATCACCTGTATGAACTCAAGAACAGCATAACCACTCTTCCCCAGACTCTGAAGAATGCGGATGGAGTGATACTTGCTACTACAGTGGAATGGCATGGTATCGGAGGCTATATGCAGCAGTTCCTCGATTCCTGCTGGCTGTACGGAGACAAGGATCTGATATCCAGGTTATATATGTGTCCCGTTGTAATGGCAACTACCTACGGTGAACGCGAAGGCAATATGTACCTCATGGAAGCATGGGAGATCTTAGGTGGTATCCCTTGCGGAGGCGTATGCGGATACATACTGGACTCAACGGTTTTTGAAAGTAACAGCGACTATACAAGTATTATTGAGAAAACCGCAGAGAACCTGTATCGTGCCATCAATCAGCACACTCCTTCTCTTCCTGCTAGTAATCACGCTGTCAAGCAGAAGGTGTCATTTACCAAGAACATAGATCTGACTCCGCAGGAATCAGAACAGTTGTCCCAATACGCGGCAGACGATCAGTATGTCCAGCAGCAAAAAGAAGACATTCAGGAACTTGCTACCTTCTATCGGGATATGATGGATACCGAAGAGGAAGAAGAAGTCAAATTCGTGAATGACTTAAAACGGATATATACTCCTCAGGCAGGAATAAACGGATCCTATAAGATCGTTGTAGACAACGGCATACCGCTGACCGTGATCATTGACGGCGGAAACTTAAACTGCTACTACGGTGATGCTGATAAATATGATGTTGAAGTAAGTTGTGCTTATGATTGCATGAATGAGATCGTATCAGGAAGAATGACCTTCCAGAGAGCATTTATGGCCGGCAATATGACGCTGATGGGAGATTTTCGTCTGTTGCGTAATCTCGATATAGTATTTCCCTTCGGAATATAGTGTTAACCCGGTTTAGTTTTTTGATACAGGAGGAGAGATCAAATGAGTGACTGCATATTCTGCAAAATAGCAAACGGAGAGATACCTTCAAGAACCATCTATGAAGATGATTCCTACCGCGTGATCCTGGACCTGGGACCCGCGGCAAAGGGACACGCTCTGATACTTCCCAAGAGCCACTATGCAAATATCTTCGAAATTCCTGAAGACAAGGCGTGTGAAGTAATGAGCATCGCGCATAAGATGGCCGCGCGTATGAAGGATAAGCTTAAATGCGACGGATTCAACATTGTTCAGAATAACGGTGAGATCGCAGGTCAGACAGTATTCCACTTCCACATGCATCTGATCCCCAGGTACGAAAACGACGGTCAGAAGATCGGATGGGTTCCCGGATCTCCTTCGGATGCTGAACTTGATGAGACTGCGCGCATATTGAATGAATGATCACAACCGTAATGATCAACAGTGATCCGAAACAATAAATAAGGCCCGGCGTTTACAGCCGGGCCATTAATATATTCCGTTCTATATCAACTGTTCCCACTTAGACACGATCTCAACACATGTGTCCGGATCAAGATTCTCGGAAGCTTCTTTGATCCGGGTGAACAATTCCTTCTGATCATCCGGATACGAATAGCCTGCCATAGTCTGCACACATGATCCCAGTGTATCGAAATCAAGATTATCCGCGGCTTCTTTTATCTGTGCAAATATTCCTTCCAGAGTCTCCTTCTCCGCAGCCGGTTTGTCTGCATCATCCTGCTCTTCTTCCTCACAGTATGGTGCAAGAAGCGGTTTATATGACATATACTTATTAAGCATCTCATCGGTATGCGCTTCAATGAATTCTATATCTCCCGACTTACCTGCCGCTTCAAGATCGGCAGCCATATCAGCCAGTTGTCCCGCTCCTATCTGTCTGGATGTAGACTTAAGCGCATGCACCTCAATAGTATATCCCGGCCAGTTCTGATTACTCATGTGAGTCCTTACGGTCTCATTTTTCTTATCCATGACACGGTAGTATTCCTTAAGCACCTGAAGGAACATCTTCTTAGATCCGAGCATCTGAACCGAAGCATCTATGTCCAGATCTCCAATGACAAGTTCATCCTCTGATTCTTCCTGTCTTCTCGCCTCGATCTCATCCTTGGTAAGCGACTTTATCTTATCCTTGGGCAGCCATTCCTTAACCTTGCTTAACAGATTATGCACTTCTATGGGCTTTGCTATAAAGTCATCCATTCCTTCAGACATCAAAAGTTCTCTGGCCTCGCCTATGGCATTTGCCGTAAGCGCTATTATGGGGATATCCTTATAAGCAGGATTATCATTTCTGATCGCATGCATTGCTTCGACGCCGTCCATCTCAGGCATCATATGGTCCATGAATACTATGTCATAAGTATTCTCTGCAGTCATCTTGACCGCTTCCATTCCGCTTATCGCAGTCATGACGGACATCTGTAGAGGTGCCAACAGGCCTTCTGCTATAGTCAGGTTCACGGCGTTGTCATCAACGAT
>JAEEGL011148631.1_pt1 | contig 21218 bp, 16 predicted proteins | sample 9134231 | NCBI WGS metagenome assembly JAEEGL01 (sample SAMN16246548, study PRJNA631951) | gut metagenome | biome: gut microbiome; feature: rumen; material: fiber-attached | host: Bos | place: Iran: Karaj | collected 2018-10 | reverse complement strand
CAGAGGAAAGGAGGTGGAAACACCGCCGATGCTGCGGCGGCAATCTCACGCATGTGCGACATAAAGCTTATGGCTGGGAGTCAGCTGAGACCATATGACAGCATCGAGGGGATAACAACCCGAAGCGGGACAGAGTAGGCAAAATCGCAGTAAACATGCGGCTTTCAGCCGTCTTCACCGTATATCGGTGAATAATTCAGGTTTAGGTTACTCTTCACCTTCCTCCGTCCCCGTTGCACGCCCCAATCTTGCAGTCCCGTCTGAAATCCACAAAATAAACCACCCATTGCCGCTTGCACGCATCCTCCGTCACAGAAGAAAACAAAACCCCACAGACCCTCTCGACGAAGCATGAGGAGCTAGGAGAGAGGGTCTGTAGGGTTTTACATCTTCTGGTGAAGCATGAGGATCAAAGAGGAGCGGTATCGGGTGTTTTTATTTTGGTGATATTCGGTCAGATGCCTTGCCTCCTCAGCCATTCGGTGCACAGATCGGCCCAGTGCATTAAGTGCTCATCGCGCATGGACAGGTCGTTGTTTCCATCACCCAGGGCCATGCCGTGGACACCGTCGGGGAAGCAGTGAAGCTCGAAGGGAATACCGACTTCGGTGAGGCGGGAGGCGAGGGTGAAGGCATTGCGCGGGTCATCGGAGTTCGTCTGCCAGATGAAGAAGGGCGGATTGCCGATCGCAAGATTGTTCTCCGGAGAGAGGTAAAGCTTGTTTTTCTTGTCCGGATCCGCAAACGGACTGCGGAAGAACGGGCCGGGGAAGGCCATGGTCGCGAAAGCGCCGTAGCCCATCACGCAGGCATCGGGACGGCAGGAGAAGCGCTCGATGACGTCCTCGGCTTCCGGGTTGCCGTTGTCGTAATGGGTGGAGCAGTTGCCGGAGAGCATTGCGCCGGCGGAGAAGCCCATGACCGCGATCTTGTCGGTGATGCCGAGTGTTTCCTGATTCGCTCTCAGATAGCGGATCGCGCGCTGCATGTCATCGATCGCGTCAAACCGGGTGTAGGGTTTGAGACGGTAGGTGAGGATCGCGCAGTTAAAGCCCTGACGGACAAAGTAATCGGCGACGTTCATGCCTTCGCATCCGGTGCGGGATTCAAAACCGCCGCCGTGCGCGACGATGATCGTGCCGACCGGGTGATCGACGCCCTGAGCGGGAACGAAAATGATGGACGGTTCCGTCTGAAGCGGATCACGGTCATCGAAATTCGGCGTGCCGTTTTCCCAGAGCTTGATAACGTCAAAACGGGGAAGGGCATCATTCCAGATCTTCTTGTTGCCTTCGAGATCGAAGGTTCCGTCCGGCTTGCGGTGCTTGGATACGTGACGGATGACCGCCTTTTCTTCAACGACGCGGCGAAGGGCCTCAACGTTCTTTTCGTACATCGATGAATCTCCTTTCAGTTCAGTTCAGAATGCCTTTCAGTTCAGTTCAGAATTCCTTTGAACGAGATCATTTTCTGCTGGGTCATTTCTTCGAGTGTGCAGACCGCACCCTCGCGGCCGATACCGGAGTACTTGTAGCCGCCGAATGGCTGATGCGCGAGACGGTAGTTGCCGGTTCCGTTGATGATGCAGGCGCCGGCTTCGATACGGTTTGCGACGACCATCGCGGTCTTCATATCCGAGGTCATGACACCGGAGGAGAGGCCGTACTTGGTGTTGTTTGCGATCTCGAGCGCTTCCTCGACCGTATCAAAGACGATCAGCGGCCAGACGGGGCCGAAGACTTCCATATCGCGGGCAATGTCGGTATCCTTGGAGACCTCGATGACGGTCGGAGCGATATATGCGCCGCTGCGGGTGCCGCCGGTCAGGATCTTTCCGCCTTGCTGCACAGTTTTTTCAAGCTGCTCCATGACCGTGATCGCTGCGCTCTCGCGGATCACCGGACCCATCTCGGTCGCAGGATCGGCGGGGTCGCCGACCTTAACGGCTTCAAGGCGCTTAACAAGATCATTCTTGAAACGGTCATAGATACCGCGCTGTACGATAAAGCGCTTGCTGGCGCAGCAGGTCTGTCCGGCGTTGCCGATTCGGCCGCCGATGACCTCGTTCAGCGCCTTTTCATAGTCGCAGTCATCGAAAACGATGAGAGGATCATTGCCGCCAAGCTCCAGCGAAACGTGGCGCAGATCTGCCGCGCAGGCCTTGGCAAGGGAGATGCCGACCTCGGTCGAACCGGTGAAGCTCACCGCGTGGACTCTCGGATCCTTTGCGGCGGCGGCGCCGATAAGGCTGCCGCTTCCGGTCACGCAGGAGATGGCCTTGGCCGGGACACCGGCCTCAAGCAGGAACTGCGTCATCAGAACCGCGCTGCGCGGGGTCTTGCTGGAAGGCATCAGGACAACGCTGTTTCCGGTGACAAGCATCGGGGCGGCCTTGTGTGCGGCAAGCTCAAAGGGGTAGTTGAATGGAACGATGTTCGCGAAAACACCGAGCGGTTCATGGATCGTGAACGCGACATCACCGACGCTGCGAGCTTCCGCGTTGTAGGGGAGGGTGTCGCCGTAGAAGGTGTAGGCTGCGGCGCAGTAGATCCGGAAGATCGCAGCGTTGGCGTAGACTTCGGTGCGGGCCTGTTCGATCGGCTTGCCGCCTTCTTCGCACATGATTTCAGCGATCTTCTGTACATTTTCGTCTTTGGTAATGATGCGGCAGTAGGTCTCCAGAATGTCCAGACGGTCGTAGAGCGGAACCTTGTTCCATTCCTTCTGGCCTTCGACGGCCAGCGAGATCGCATAGTCCAGGTCTTCCAGAGTCGCAGCGGGAACGGTGTCGACGACGGTGCCGAATGCGGGATTGACAACATCGAGAGTCTTTCCGTCTTTCGCGTCGACAAACTGTCCGTTGATGATCATCTGCATGATGAATCTCCTTCCGTTATCAAATCTTGCTTAAATATTCGCGGTCTGCCAGGATCGTGGTGAAGTTGTCGCCGGTATAGGCATATTCACGCTCCACGATATAGGCCTGAACGCCCTGTGCATCCGCGGCTTTCTTGATCTCAGGCATGTTGATGATGCCGTCGCCGAGCTTGCAGTTGATCTTCTGATGCTCATGGAGCAGGGCTTTCTGCGCTTCGTTGAAGATCGGACGTCCGTCTTCGCCGCGCTCGACCTTGCCCATGCGCTTGAAGATGTTCTTGTCATCCTCGGTCAAAACGCGGGCGGTTTCCTTCACGTGGATGAGCTCGAAGCGTCCGGCATGGTCATTGATGAACTGAGCGGCATTGACACCGGCTCTCCAGGCCCAGGCGGCGTCAAGCTCGAAGGTGACAAGGTCCGGATCCGTGTTTTTCAGGAAAATGTCAATGACGGTCTCGTCGCCGTAAACGTCGAAATCGTTGTTGTGGTTGTGGTAACCGTACTTCATGCCGACAGCCTTGGCTTTGCGTCCACATGCGTTGAGGTTCTCGGCCTGACGGTAGGCTTCATCGCGGGAAGCGACATGGACACCGGGGCAGATGAGGTAGCGGCAGCCAATCTGAGGCAGGTATTCCAGCTGAGAGGGAACATCCGGCTCATTGACGTGCGCACTGATGACGTCCATGCCCATGCTGTCCATGTAGGCCTTCAGTTCGGGAGCGGTCATGCCGCCGTACTGGCAGTTGAAAAGCTCGAGGCCCTTGTAGCCGGCTTTTTTAGCCATCTCGACATAGCCTTTAAAATCACGGGAGATCTCGCCCACGAAGGAAGCGGTGATCAAGTAAACGTCTTTCATGTCAATACCTCCGGCTTTGCTTCAGGGCAAAGCATTTTCTGTGTGCGCTCCATGATCTCAAAGCACATCTGAGAGTTGTGGAACGGGCACTTGCCGCCGTTTAATTTGTCAAATCCGTGCATGCCGTCGACGACCCTCCAGCCGTCCTCATCGACAACAATGTTGTTGTACCAGTCACCATGCTCGCGGTTGACAAAATACTTGTCAAGGAAATCGACCTGTTTCTCGCAGGCATCGAGGAAGCGGTCCTCTCCGGTCAGCTGATAGCCAAGGAGCATCGCGGTCACAGCCTCGGCCTGAGCCCACCAGATGTGACTCTTTTCACGCTCGCCGCTGACAAGGTCGCCGCCGTTGTACAGGCTGTGCCACGGGTCGAAATCGGCCTCAAGCACGCGCTCGAGGACAGACGTGACCACGCGCTTCATATTCGCCTTCAGCGTTTCATCACCGACGATATCCGCAACCTTCATGGCAAGGTAGCTGATCTCACAGTCATGGCCGAAGCTCTGTCTCGTTCCGACACGCTCACCGTCCGGACCGACGATCGTCTTGAAGCAGTGATAGGTTTCATCGTACAGATCGCTGACAACATATTCCGCCATCTCGCGGAGAGCCTGTAAGATATTCTCATCTCCGGCTGCGCGGTAGAGCTGCACGTAGGCCTGGCAGAGGTGGTGCGGGAACATGACGGAGCCTTCCGGGAAGAAGAAAGCGGGGCGCTTGGGCGCTTCCTCGCCGTCCTTCGGCTTCTTGCCGCCGAAGCCCATGCCCTCGGCCTTTTTCCAGTCGCGGGTCATGTTGTTGTAGTAGCGGGAGGGACCCCATTTGGCCTCATTCTCCATGTGCGCGGCACACTCGCGGGCCACGCGGAGCGCTTCCTCGCAGCCGCTTGCGCGGTAGTAAGCGCTGCAGCCCATGATCAGGAAGGCCTCGCAGTAATTGGGCTTATTGTCATTCAGAACTTCACCGGTCTCGGTGACGGTCGTATAAGCGCCGCCGAACTCCGGATCATAAAAACGATGCATCAGCTCGTTGTAGGTGTACTCGGCTTTTTCCAGATACAGCGGGTTCTTCAGAAAACGGTAAGCGGTGGAGAAGGCGTAGAGCATGCGCCCGGTCAGCGTCAGGCCTCTGGGCTCATCGTTCAGACGCTCCATATCCAGCGTCACGCGGCCAAAGAAGCCGCCGTTTTCCTTGTCAACGATGTAGTCACTCGTCCAGAACGGAAAAATGACATCGACGGCCTGAGTGTGAGCCCAGGCCGCGAGTTTGGTTAAACGTTCTTTATTCATGGAAAGCTTATCCTCTTTCATCAGTTGAAAAACGGATATCAGTCGAAGTAGATGGTCTTGCCGGTTTCAGCGCTCTTGTAGATCGCGTCAAGGATCTTGGTGACCGTGAAGGCCTGCTCAGGCTTAACAAACAGCTCGCCCTTGCCAAGCAGTGCGTTGACCCAGATCTCAGCCTCGGCTTCGTTGGGGTTCTTCATCGGGTTGCGGTCGATCGTGCCGGCGGGACGGAAGAAGAAGGGATTGCGGGTCGCGATCTTGCTGTCGACCTGACGGCCGGCAATGACGTGGTTCGCGCGGACACCGTCCTCGGTGTCAAGGCCGCCCTTGGTACCGCAAAGCTTGACCATGCCGCGGGGCGCGATCATGTTGATCGCCCAGGAGGAACGGATGTTGATAAGGGCACCGTTCTTCATGCGGACGAAACCGAATGCGGAGTCCTCAAGCTCATATTTAGCCGGATCCCAGTCGCCGAAATCGTTGCCCATCTCATCGTGGGTCGCGACCGGACCGATCTTCGCAAACTTGCAGCCGGTAACGCTCTCGACTTCGTAGTTGTTCATCATCCACAGGGTCAGGTCCAGTGCATGGGTCGCGATATCGATGAGCGGGCCGCCGCCTTGCTCAGCCTTGCTCGTGAATACGCCCCAGGTCGGAATGCCGCGGCGGCGAAGAGCAGTTGCCTCAGCATAGTAGATCTCACCAAGCGCGCCGGTCTCCACATACTGCTTCATGGCCTTGAAGTTGTCCATGTGGCGGTACTGATAACCGATCGTGAGAAGCTTGCCGGTCTTGTGCATCGTGTCGATCATCTTCTGGGCGTCTTCCACGTTGGCAGCCATCGGCTTTTCGCAGATGACATGCTTGCCGGCTTCCATTGCAGCACAGCTGATCTCGCAGTGCTTCACGTTCGGGGTCAGGACATGAACCGCGTAGATCTCGGGACAGGCGAGCAGATCGCGGTAGTCCGTGAAGACCTTGGCGCCTTCGCAGCCATATTTCGCGCGGGCTTCCTCGGCACGCTCGGGGATGATGTCGCAGAATGCGTACATGTCGATCTTGTCGCGCTGAGAAGCCATGCCGGGGAAGTGCTTGTCGTTAGCGATACCGCCGCAGCCGATGAAACCGATCTTTAATTTTTCCATGTGTGAAACCTCCTGTTTCGCTTGGGTAGTAATGAATTGAAATCAAATAATTTACGCGTGATAGATGCTCTCGCCGGTCTTGCGGTCGCGGCTGAAGTGGCTGCAGAAGTCAAGGATCTGTCTTGCCATCTCAGGGGTCGGCCAGTGAGGCATGTTCATTTCGCACATCAGACGCGTGCGGACGATACCGTCTTCGGACGGGAAGTCGGCGATGTAGTTGGTGATGCCGTCGGCAACAACGGTGTGGCGGCACTCGGGAGCGAGCGGAAGGCCCATGTTCTTCTCTTCGGGTGAGACGTCCTCGCGGCCCTTAAGAGCCATGACAGCGTCAAGGTCGATCTCCTGTCCCTTGTTGACACGGATCCAGTGGTTCAGACCGTCGACGTAGGTCTTTGTCGCGCTCGGAAGCTCATCGCGGTTCATGATGCGGGGATTGAACGCCTTGGCATCGTAGAGCGGGAAGCGGAAACCATCGAGGTTGCCGTAGATGTTCATGACCGGCATGTAGGTGCCCATCTGTTCAGCGCGGGCTTTGCCGTCGAACGGAGGCTGCGGCTCGGGGCCGATCGCCTTTTCGCAGTAACCGTCGGAGATCGGAGCGCCGCAGGGGCAGACAGCCGCGAACAGGTCCGGGCGCTTGTTGCCGAGGTAGTTGGACATGAATCCGCCGTAGGAGAAACCGCAGACATAGACGCGGCTTTCATCGATCGGGTAGAGCGCTTTGGCTTCTTCAAGGATATCTTCAAGCACGTCATCGAGCTCGATCGACGGAGCGATGACGATAAATTCACGCTTGGAAGCTTCGAGCGGAAGACCCCAGCCGTCGATGACGCTGATGGGGTTGAAGCCGCCGTGCAGCATGAAGATCACGGGATATTTGCGGTCTTTATTGGCAGGATCAAACGCACTGACGGGAACGAAGGAATTCCAGCGGCGCTGATTATTCTGAGGAGCATCGACGGGATTGGCTTTCCATTCATAACCGGTCTTTGCCGCATATTCGGTCCAGCTGAAGGGGGTGTTTTCGCCATGGAATTCTTTGACCATGCCGTGCTTGGCCCAGTAGGCGATCACTTCGGGAGAATGATCGTCCAGATTCATAAGAATGCTTTCCATCATTTCCTCAAGGGCTTCCATGTAACCGCCATCGATCATCGCCTGCAGATCGACGTGGGGGTTGAAGGTCGTATAAAGATCGCGGACGCGATCGATACGGCCGGCATCTGTCATGACAAACTGGCGATCAAGAAACTTCTGATAATCCATCATATTCTCCTCTCTGAAGTTAAAAAGTTAACTACATGTTACCCCTCAAGGCGTGGTTCGTGCTTTTGCTAAACACAATCTTGTTTTTGATTTTGTGGACGAAGAGATCAGAGTCTGTTGGTAAATCATACAATTTTTTAACCGAATGCCGTCTTTTTTTAAAGAGTTTTGACGGCATCCGTGGTAAGATATCCAATGAGTCAGTATCTTTTAAGTCTTCATTTTTTAAGAAAGGACTTTTACCTATGAAAGAGCAAACCATCGCCATCCTGAATCAGCAGATCGCTGCCTTCAAGGCACCTGAGCTTCCCGAGGAGATCCCTCACGGCGATATGCCCGGCGACAAGGTCAATATCGGAGACGGCCATATTCAGAAGGCCGGCGTCATCATGCCTACGCTGCTTCCTATGGTGAAGCAGAAGGTGGAAGAGAACAAGGCCGGCCGTGTGGTGATCGCGGTTCACGGCGGCAGCGGTGTCGGCAAATCCGAGATCGCCTCGCTTCTGACTTATTATTTCGAATCGATGGGGATCGGCAGCTATACGCTCTCCGGTGACAACTATCCGCACCGCATCCCGATGTACAATGACGCAGAGCGCGTCCGCATTTTCCGCGCCGGCGGTATCCGCGGCCTGATCAAGAACGGTCTGTATACGAAGGAGATCGCGGAGAAGGTCATCGAGCTTCAGAAGGAAGAGACCGATGCGGAACCGAAGCTGACGGGAGAATATCCGTGGCTCGCGGTCTATCAGAAGGAAGGCCGCAGCGCGCTGTCCGGCTATCTTGGCACGCCGAACGAGCAGAACTTTGCAGAGATCTCGGAGATCATCGGCCAGTTTAAAAACGGCGCGGAGAAGATCTATCTGAAGCGCATGGGCCGCACCGATACCGAGCTTTGGTACGATGAGGTGGATTTCTCCAAGACTTCGGTGTTGGTGATCGAATGGACGCACGGCAACAATGCGAACATCGTCGGAGTCGATATTCCGATCCTGCTGAATTCCACGCCGGAAGAAACGAGAGAGCATCGCCGCCTGCGCGGACGTGACGGCAAGACCGACAGCCCGTTCACCACGATGGTTCTCGAGATCGAGCAGAAGCTTTTGGATTCGCAGGCAGACCGCGCGAAGATCATCGTCTCCAAGAGCGGCGAGATCATTTCCTATTCCGAATACAGAGAACTGATGGCGCACCAGCTGTAAGGCGCTGGGACTGTCAATGATGATGAATAAGGAGGCACTGTTATGAATCCGTCGATTTCCTGGGGACCGATGCTGAATGCCTATCCGGACAGCGTGGGGGGAACCTTGTCCGATATCGTCAGCTTTCTTGAACGCCCCGAGATGAAGCATACGTTTTCTTCATTTTATATTCTGCCCAGCCTGTTCAATACCGATCTGGACCGCGGCTTTTCCGTCATCAGCTATGATCTCAATGAATGCCTTGCCTCAAAGGAAGACCTGAAGCGGCTGAAGGATGAGAACATCGATCTGAAGCTGGACTTTATCCTGAACCATGCGTCCGTCCTTTCGCCGATGTTCCAGGATATTCTGGAGAAGGGCGATGAGTCGGAGTACCGCGATTTCTTTATTGACTGGAACAAGTTCTGGGAAGGTCATGGTGAGATGACCGAGGAGGGCTACATCCAGCCCGATCCGGAACTCATCCGCAATATGTTCTTCCGCAAGCCCGGACTGCCGATCCTGATGGTTCGGTTCCCGGACGGGCGCAACGTTCCGTACTGGAACACCTTCTATCAGGAGGTCCGCTATCCGCGCCTTGACGCGCAGGATGTGATGAAGGCCGCGCACCTTCAGTATTATGCGGCAGACAAGGTTGCCGCGCTTGTCAACGAAGCGATCGCGAGCGGCAAGAAGCCGTATGAGATCGACTACGGTCCGTTTGAGGCGGCGAAGGAAGCGGTTACGGAGCTGCTCGAGAAAGGCCGTAAATATCTCGGCCAGATGGATCTGAATATCCGTTCTGAAAAGGTCTGGGAGCACTACGACCGTACCCTGAAGCAGCTTTCGGAATACGGCGCTTCGATCGTGCGTCTTGACGCGTTTGCCTATGCGCCGAAGGCCGTCGGTGAGCGCAACTTTCTGAATGATCCGGGAACCTGGGATCTGCTTGAGAAGGTCAGACAGCTGGCGGATAAGTACAACGTGACCCTGCTGCCGGAGATCCACGCAAGCTACGGAGAGAAGACCTATGAGCTCGTGGCTTCGAAGTGATACATGGTCTACGATTTCTTCCTGCCGGGACTGTTGATCGATGCGCTGTATAAGGGCGATGCGACCGTGCTCGGACGCTGGGCGAAGGAGCTGATCGATCGGAAGATCCGCACCGTCAACATGCTTGGCTGTCATGACGGGATTCCGCTGTTGGATCTGAAGGGACTGCTGGAGGATGAGCGGATCCAGGAGCTCATCGATACGGTGGTTGGACGCGGCGGTCATGTCAAGGATCTGCACGGCCAGAAGAACGTCTACTATCAGGTCAACGCGACCTATTACAGTGCACTAGGCGAGGATGACCGGGCGATGCTCCTGTCCCGCGCGGTTCAGATGATGATGCCCGGCAAGCCGCAGGTGTGGTATCTTGACCTGTTCGACGGAAAGAATGATTATGAAGCGATGCGCCGAGCCGGAGCTGGCGGTCACAAGGAGATCAACCGCACGAATCTGAGTCCGGAGGACATCGCGGAAGGACTGAAGAAAGAAAACGTGCAGCAGCAGATCGAGCTGCTTCGCTTCCGTCACGATTTCAAGGCGTTCGCACCGGATGCCGAGATGAGTGTCTGTGCGGACGGGGCCGTGCTGGAGCTTTGCTGGAAGAAGGACGGCTATACGGCTTACCTGAAGGCGGATATGAAGGATCACGGATTCTGCCTGAAGGGTACCGATGACAAGGGCGACGTTGTCTTTGAAATGACACAGGCGTAAAAGTCAAATAAAAGCATAAACAAAAACCGAGAGCTTGGATCTTCCAAGGCTCTCGGTTTTTGTTTGGAGGGAGTTATTGAAAAAGCAAACATTCAAGGGGAGTTATTCACCAAGAAGATAACGGACGCCGGGTTCGATGACACTGTTCCAGAAGGTCCAGTTGTGTTCGCCGGGATGTTCTTCGTAGTGATGCTCGATCTCATTTTTTGTAAGGAAGGCCTCAAACGCACGGTTCGGTGCGATGAGGAAATCCTCACTGCCGCAGGAGAGGAAAAGACGGGGAATGGTGCCGGCTTCTTTGGCTTTCAGCGCGAGCGCCTCCGGATCTTTCTCACTGCCAAGTACCTTCGAGAGATCACCGAAGGTAGAAACGTAATAGTCGTAATCGGCCATCGGGTTTTTGTCGGTCGGCTTCATCTTATGAAGCTGAGGCTGGATCAAGGCGCTGGAGAGGGCGATGATGCCGCCGAAGCGATCCGGGTGATGAAGGCCGATCGTGAGCGCGCCGCTGCCGCCCATCGAAAAGCCGCCGATCAGGTTGTCCTCCGGCTTGGAGGAAAGATGGAACATGGTCTGGATGAAATCCGGCAGATCGGAGGAGAAGAAACGGTCGTATTTACGGCCGGTTCCTTTCTGATCGACGTAAAAGCTGTTCTCGCCGGAAGCCAGCACGATGCAGAGATTGTACTTCGAGGAGAGATCGCGGATCGGGCTTCCGATCAGCCAGTCACGGTAGTTGCCGTTGTAACCGTGAAGCAGATACAGAATTTTGCAGGGGCGCTCATAGTGCGGATTCCCCTTCGTAAACATCAAAGGAGTGTCGGACGGATTCAGGATCAGGATATCGACCGGCCTTGCCAGTGAAACCGAAAAGAAATTCGCTTCGAATAAAGCCATCATGCACCTCCTGCATCAAGTAACCTGATTATAGACAGACTGCATCGATTCTCACTTTTAATTATCAATGAAGCGGTTTCGAATTTGTGGAGTTTTTCAAAAGGCTTGGCCTCTGCGCTTGCGAAAAAGGCCGGTTCGTAATAGTATTATTATGTGTCGATATGACTTTTCGCGGTAGAAATACATTTCATCGAATAAAGGCGGTATCAAAGTGAAATCGTGGAGAAAAACCCTGCTGTTTATGTTGTCGGGCCTGGTGGTGAGTGTCTTGCTGTTCACCAGTGTTTCCTTGATGCATGTATATTGGCAGAATATGAATGAGGTGCGGAAAGACAAACTGACAGCCGGCGAGCTCTGGACGGAGCAGATGGAGAGCCATCTGAGCGGTGCGCGGAATCAGATCTTTCAGCTGGCGATTTCCATCTTCAATAATGTGGAAGTGCGCTCCAAGAGCCCGTCCATGACTCCGGAAGAACAGCAGACGTATATCACCTCGATGGACGAGATCCTGCAGGCGAACAAGGATCTTACGTATTTTTTTATTCTGGATTCGGAATCCACGATGATGCTGATCCGGGCCCAAAACGGTGCCGTTACCGGACTTCAGACGCTGGAAGCGAAAACCTATCTTCGAACGGCAGACCTGCCGCTCTCAAGCATCGCGGAGACGGTCTGGAATGTCGTCAAGATCAATGATCATATTTACCTGAACCATACTATTCGGATGGGAAAATACATTATCGGCGCGTTTGTCGGTTCGGACACCCTTCGGTCATTCTCGAGCGTGAGCGCTCACGGGGGAACGGTCGACAATATCTATGTGGCGACCGATGATCATCTTCTGCGTCTTTTGGGAGACGGGAAGCAGGAGATCGCCAATGATGAAGAGGGGAAAAAGTACATTCAGGCTCATTTTGAGGTGGCTGAGGTTGCGACCGAGATGGTCGAGGGAGAGATCATGCTTCTCTCCGATAAGCTCTCCCTGCTGGACGTGCTGTCGGATATCAGCGTCGTGCTGATTCTGCTGGGAATCTGGATCATCTTCTATCTGCTTCTGATAATCCATCGCCTCAATCAGATGATCACAAAGCCGACCGAGACGATCCTTGAGGCGATCGAGAATTTCGGTAAAGGTCACATGGACCAGCGGATCGAAGGCGATGCCGGTTCGACAGAGTTTGCAACCGTGTATCGAGCGTTTAACGAGATGGGATCGCAGATCGAGGATCTGAAGATCGAGGCGTACGAGAACAAGGTGAGGGAGCAGAGCGAAGAGCTGAACCGCCTCCGCGCGCAGATCATGCCGCACTTCTACCTGAACGCGATCAATACCGTCGCGAACATGACCTACGCGAACGACAATGAAGGGATCCGTACCTACATCGGTTCACTTGCCAAATACATGCGGTACATGATGAACCTGAAGGATAAAACCGTCACGCTCGGGCAGGAGCTGGATCATATCAGCAATTATCTGGAAATGCAGAAGATCCGCTTTCCGAATTCCGTTGACTTTTTTATCCTGTGTCCGGACTACCTGCGCAACCGGGACATCCCGTATCTGCTGCTGTTCACGCTCGTGGAGAATACGATCAAGCACGCGATGGATCTGTATTCCACGCTGGAACTGCTGATCCAGTGCGAAGAGTATGAGACCGAGAACTTCAAGGGAATCCGCCTGGTGGTCGAGGACAACGGCCCCGGATTTACCAAGGAGGTCATGGAAGCGTATCAGGATCCCAACCGGATCCCGAAGGTGAAAGAGCATATCGGCCTTTCGAACGTGATCCGCACACTGCAGCTGACCTATCACCGCAGCGATCTTCTTCGGCTTTCCAATTCGATCACCGGAGGAGCGCATGTGGAGCTTTTGATCCCCGATGAGGAAACGGAAGAGCAGGTCTCTCCTGAAGGGGAAAACCATTCGAGAGAAGGAGGCAAAACGGCATGAAGATTTTGATCTGCGATGACGATATTTCGACCGTAAGCGTGCTGGAGCATCAGATCGACTGGGAGAAAAAAGGAATCGACAAGGTACTCACGGCTTACAACGGCAAAGCCGCGATCGAAATTGTCAAGGAAGAGAGGCCGGAGCTGGTGATCTGCGATATCGGCATGCCTCAGGTCTCCGGGATCGAGGTCCTGAAATACATTCATCAGAATGGGATCCTGTGCGCGTTTTCGTTCCTGACAAGCTATGAAAGCTTTTCCTACGCACAGGAAGCTATCCGCTACGGGGCGGTCAACTATCTGACCAAGCCGTTTGAGCTCGATGATGTGGAAGAGGCGGTCGGCAGCATGATCGATTATGTGCTGGCGGAGATGGAAAAGAGTCAGGCAACACGCATCATTGCCACGGAAACGAATCATCTGCTGCGTGCGCTCAGAGACGGATACTATGGAGCGGACAAAGCAATGATCGATGACGCGCTGAGGCGGCATCAGGTCCCGCTGAATGCGGACAGCCGGTTTGTGATCGTCAGTGTGATCGCGGACACGACAAAGGTGAAGGATAAGGATTGGGATCAAAGCCTGCTCAGGCACAGCCTGCGCAACATGGCGCAGGAGGTGATCGCGGATCAGCGCGATTTCTCGACCATGGTCATCGACCCGGATGAAACCTACGATATCCTGCAGATCTTTGTCCCGGAGGATCGTTTTTCGGAGGTCTCCCTTGTCAGACGATGCTCCTCCTTTGTTCAGCTTTGTATCCAGAATCTTTCCATCCAGCCGGTCTGCCTGATCGGGGAGGGCATGTCACTGCATCAGGCGGCTGAGGTCGGCCTGATGCTGAAAAACCGGATCGAGTCCCTGCGGATGCAGACCGGAAAGGTCTTTACGCTCAGCGAGCTGGATAAAAAGCGGGATGAAGTGCATGACGTGCTGGATCAGGAGACCGTGCACAGCTTTATTCGGACAAGAGATAAGAGCGGTTACATGAGCCTGATCGGGGAGAAGGCTCAGCGAGCGGCTGCCGGTATTCAAAAAGGAGACAGCGGGATCCAGCAGCTGCATCATGATCTGATGCAGGCCTTCTATTCCTGCCTGAGTGACAACCACATTCAGGCGCACAGTCTGTTTGAAAAATCGGTCATGCGGGAGCTGAACCGTCACGCCGAGCGATCGGTTTTCGATTTTGTCAAGTTTGCTTCCTATCTGTACGACGCATCGCTGGAGGCGCTGCAGCAGATCGACGCTTCCTCGGATATTATCAGTACCGTCAAACAGTACATGAAAGATCACTTCAGAGAAGACATCGACCGCGGCGACATTGCGGCCGTGGCCTTTATCACGCCGAACTATCTTTCCAAGCGGTTCCGTGCGGAGACCGGCATGAGCCTGAGAGAGTATATCAACAAGCTTCGGATCGATGATTCAAAGCGAATGCTGCTGACGACCTCGCTTCCGATCTCCACGATCGCGATGGAAGTGGGATTTGGCAATATCTCGTATTTCTCGACTGTTTTCCGGAAGCATACCGGAATCAGCCCGATCGAGTGGAGGGAGAACCCTGCACTGAGGGAAGAGGCGGCAGGCAGACAGACCGAGGCGGAAAAGGCAGGAGACGAGGATGAGTAAAATCAAGGAATCGCTTCAGAAAGATCTTGCGACGTTCAAAACGCTGGATAAAACTGAGAAGCTTCATTTTATATGGGATTACTATAAGATCCCGCTGTTTGTCATCGGCATGCTGCTTTTGATCCTCGTGACTCAGCTGGTGTATTCGATGGGGAAGGGCAAGGACGCGGTGTATGTGATCCTTGTCAACGCCAATGATGTCGAGAGCGATCTGTTTGACCGGTATCTGGAAGCGGAGACCGATCTGAATATGAAACAATACCGGGCCGACGTGACGACCTCGTATCAGTTTTACCCGGAGGAGGATCTTGCGGCGGAGGTGAACCGAACCACGATCGAAGTGCTCGGCACTTCCTTCGCGATCGGAGACCTGGATGTGCTGGCAGGAAGCCAGGACTTGATCGACCGCTACGCGGCCATGAATGCGTTCGTGGATCTGAGGCTCCTGATCGACCATGATCTTCTGGAGGCGAGAGAAGAGGATATCTACTACTATACGAACGATAACGGTGATACGATCGCGGCCGGCGTCTGGCTTAGAGAGGGCAGCGGGATCCGTCAGGCCGGATATTATTCGGAGGATGTATTGATTTCGGTCGCGTCAAACGCGGCCAATCTGGATAACGCGCTGGCCATTGTGAGAAGTGTACTAAAAGAAGAACCGTAACGGTTCTTCTTTTTTGCTTTTTTTGTACTTTTTTGAAAACAAGACGATAAAAAATAAAAAGACATTATACGCCTTTAATGAGAAAATCATACTATCAAAAAGCAGGGGCATTGACCCCTATGTTCTCAACAGGAGGAGAAAGCTATGAAGAAAGTTATCTGCTTGCTGCTGGTTCTTGCCATGGCGATCGGAATGGTTGGCTGTTCCAATAACGCAGGCAACAACAACGGCAATGGCGGAAGCTCGGACGAAGTCTATGAAGTCGTTTTGAAGTTCCCGACCATGATGACCATCCCCAGTGATGAAGCGATCAAGGACGTTCAGGACGCCATCAACGCTTACATGAAGGACGAGCTCGGCATCACCGACATGACCCTGAGAATTGACTTCCAGTCGCTGTTCACCTACACGACGGATATCAACATGGGCCTTGCTTCCAAGGAAAAGATGGACATCATCTTTACCGGTGACCTTCCGACCGCTGTTTCCAACGGTTACCTCACCGATCTGACCCCTTACCTTGACAACGAGATGGCCGGTGCTAAGGCTGTCATCAAGGACTGGCTTGACTGCGGTACCATCAACGGTACGGTTTACGCCATCCCCTGCTACAAGGGACAGGTTCTTTCCTGGAAGTACATCTACAACAAAGAGTACACCGATGGTGTCTACGACATGACTAAGGTTAAGAGCCTTGAAGACCTTGACGAGTGCTTCGCCGCTCTGAAGGCCGCTTATCCGAATGAGTACTTCGGCGTTTACACCAACCAGTATCCGACCTTGAAGTGCTTCGAGGATCATACCTCCGTTATCGGCACCTACTTTGCAACCGTAGGCGACAGCACCCAGCTTGTCAACTACTTCACCACCGATGCTTACAAAGAAGGCATCGCAATGGCGTACAAGCATCGTCAGCTTGGCTACGTTGATCCGGAAGGCTCCACCAATACCCAGAGCCATGACGCACTCGTTATGAGCGGCGCTTGCAAGGGCGTTATCATGGGCCATGCTTACAGCATCGACACCATCAACAAGATGTTCACCGGCAACAACTCCTACGGCGCTACCTTCGAGTCCGTACAGATTGCTACCTCTGACATGACCACCAACACCCTGACCTACGGTATTCCTTACACCTCCGAAGATCCGGCTAAGGCTGCCCGCATGATGAACCTGATCTGGACCGATGAATTCATCGCTTCCACCCTGATCTACGGTCTTGAAGGCGTATCCTTCGTTTGGAACGAGGATCATACCTCCATCGAGTATCCGGAAGGCCTTGGAATCGACACCGTTCCGTACACCGCTCTGTACACCTGCGGCGCTTTCGGTAACCAGTTCCTGCTGTACGGCATGGACCAGAATACCTCCGAAGCGGATAAGGGCTTCATGCTTGAGCTGATTCAGAACGCTTGGTATCCGCCGCTCTTCGGTTTCATTCCGGATAGCACCAACGTGGCTACCCAGGTCGCAGCGATCAACAACGTTTACACCCAGTACAACAACTCTCTGGTTTACGGCGACGTAGATCCGGAAGAGTACCTGCCTGAGTTCCTTGCAGCTCTGGAAGAGGCTGGCATCAACGACGTTATGGCTGAGTATCAGCGTCAGATCGACGAATGGCTCGCTTCCAAGTAATTTGACTTCGGTCAATGAAAGGATCCGATCATAACAGTTTGTTAAGGAAAAGTGGAATGCAGGTCTCGGCCTGCATTCCACCTTCTTGATGAAGAACGGCCCCGGACCGTTTTACACCGGGCAAGGCAAACCGGAAAGCGGCTTGCCTTGCCGGATGTAAACATCCGCAAGTCCTACAGAAAAGGAGTGGAAAAATGGCAAAGACGAAGCAGCCGGTCTCGGCTTACGACGATTTGCTGGCAACAAAGAAGAAGGAGAAGAGGAAAGCTGATTTTAAGAGGCTCCTGCCGCTTTATCTGATGATGCTTCCCGGCTTCCTTTACCTGATCGCCAACAATTACCTTCCCATGTTCGGTATCCTGATCGCGTTTAAGAAAGTCGATTTCTCGGTCGGTATCATTAAGAGCCCGTGGGTCGGACTTGACAACTTCGAGTTCCTGTTCAAGACCAAGGACGCGTTCATCATGATCCGCAACACATTGCTTTACAACTTTGTATGGATCCTGATGGGCATGGTCATCTCGATCTCGATCGCTATCTGTATGGCGGAGATCGCGAACCGTCCGGTAGCGAAGGCGATCCAGCCGATCATCTGCTTCCCGTCGATGGTCAGCGCCGTTATCCTTTCCTACATCGTATACGCGTTCCTGAGCAACACCTACGGCTTCATCAACGTCAACATCATTCCGGACAGTCCGATCAACTGGTACATGAAGGCGAAATACTGGCCGGTGATCCTGACGATCGTCCACTTCTGGCAGAGCAGCGGTCAGAGCTCCATTATCTATATGGCCAGTATCGGCGGTATCGACAAGAGCCTGTACGAGTCTGCGAGACTTGACGGCGCGACCAAGATGCAGCAGATCCGCTTCATCACGCTGCCGCTTCTGAGACCGATGATCATGCTGATGCTGCTGATGGCGATCGGACGTATCTTCAACTCCGATTTCGGTATGTTCTACCAGGTCCCGCTGAACTCCGGTCTTTTGACGAGCACCACCCAGACGATCGATACCTACGTCTACCGTGCCCTGCTTGAAATGAACAACATCGGTATGTCTTCCGCGGCCTCTGTGTTCCAGGCCATTCTCGGATTCCTGCTGGTCATGGGTTCGAACGCGCTGGTGCGCAAGCTCGACCCGAGCAACGCATTGTTCTGATAGGAGATTAGATCATGGCAAAAGACGAAGTTTATGTAAAGCCGAAGATCAAGGACGAGCGCGGATTCCACACCGTCGCGCTGATCCTGATGACGATTCTGGCGATCTACAGTGTCGTTCCTTTCTTCCTGATGCTCTCGATTTCCTTCTCCTCGGAAGCGGCGCTGTCCCTTTACGGATATCACTTCTGGCCGAAGGAATTCAGTGTAGCGGCTTACAGCTACCTGTGGGCAAAGAGATTAACGATCGGCCGCTGCTACCTGTTGACGATCCTTGTCACGGTCACCGGTACGGTCTCCAACCTGATCCTGACCTCGCTTTTCGCTTATCCGCTGAGCCGTCAGGACTTCAAACAGCGCAACGTTTTCGCGTTTATCCTGTTCTTTACGATGCTGTTTAACGGCGGTCTTACCGCGAGCTACATCGTCTGGACGCAGATCTTCCACATCAAGAACACGATCTGGGCACTGATCCTGCCCGGCGGTCTGATGGGCGCGATGAACGTTCTGATGGTGCGCAACTACTTTAACGCCAATATCCCGTACGCCATTATCGAAGCGGCCCGCATCGACGGCGCTACCGATATGCGTATCTACACCGGCATCATGCTTCCGCTGTCCAAGCCGGTTCTGACGACTGTCGGCCTGTTCGCGGCCCTCGGTTACTGGAACAACTGGACCAACGGTCTGTACTACATCACCACCAACAAGCTCCTCACGATCCAGGTCTACCTGCAGCGACTGATGAACAACATTCAGTTCCTGAAGACCTCCGATATCGCGGCCGAGTCTTCCATGTTGGCGTACAAATCACTTCCGACGGAAGGTGCCCGAATGGCGATCGCGATCATCGCGATCCTGCCGATCCTGCTGGTCTATCCTTTCATCCAGAAAGAGCTGGTCAAAGGTATGGTCATCGGCGGTGTCAAGGGCTGATCCGGATCTTACAAAACCAAAGGGGAGCCGGAACCGGTTCCCCTTATTTTTACAGTTTTACCAGTTGATTTATGGGAGGTATTCCAATGCGTAAAGAATTTGAGAGAGTGACACCGGAGTCTGTCGGACTGAGAAGTGCGGATATTCTCGCGTTTCTCGAGGATCTGGCTCACAGCGAGACCGAGATGCACGGTCTGATGATCATGCGTCACGGTAAGGTCGCCGCTGAGGGTTGGTGGGCCCCGTTTGCGCCGCATCTGCGTCACGGACTGCAGTCTCACTCCAAAACATATGCCGCGACCGCGGTCGGCCTTGCTTACACCGAAGGCTATCTGAAGCTGAATGAGCGCGTGATTGACATCTTCCCGGACGAAGCACCCGAGAATCCGTCCGAGAATCTGAAGCTCCTGACCGTGCGCGATGTTCTGTGCATGGGCTGCGGCATGGATACGATGCCCCGCGACAGCGAACACTGGATCCGCGATTTCCTGGCAACGCCGGTCAATCACAAGCCCGGTACGACCTACATGTACAATTCCGTCGGTTCCACCTTCCTTTGCGCGATCGTAACAAAGAAGACCGGTATCGACGCACACGAATATCTGAAGACTCGTCTGTTCGACAAGATCGGCATTGACGAGAGCAACCTGAGATGGTACCGCATGTCTGACGGCACCCCGATGGGCGGCGGCGGACTGTTCGCGACCACCGAGGACAACCTGCGCCTGATGAAGCTGTACGCGGATGGCGGTGTCTGGGAAGGCGAGCGCATTCTGGCAGAGGATTATGTCAAGCTGGCGACCACGCTGCAGAACGAGTCGGCAACCGAGGCGAACAACAACCCGCTGGCTACCGACAACCACGTCGGCTACGGTTTCCAGATCTGGATGTGCAAGCCGGAAGGCGTCTACCGCGCGGATGGCGCGATGGGTCAGTTTACGATCGTCTGCCCGAAGCAGGATCTTATCATCGCGATCAACGAGACCGCGGTCGGCGCGCACTGGGCACAGTCCACGCTGGATATCTGCTGGAAGTACCTTGCCAAGGTCGAATGCGACAACGGTCCGCTGGAAGAGACCGAGGATACCGAAAAGCTTGCTCGCACGATGCGTCAGCTGGCGCTGGATCGTCCCGCTTACCAGCCGTTCTCCAGCATGATCGAAAAGATCAACGGCAAGCGCTTCGAGGTCGAGTCCGGCAAGATCAGCTTCGAGCTGTTCAGCTTCATGGCCGGCAGAGCAGCGAATGAGATCAAGAACATTACGTTCTGCTTTGATAACTACGGCATCAACTGTGCTTATGAGACGCCGAAAGGCTGCGCGACGATCCGGATCGCGACCGACGGTGAGCGTGCCCGCAACATCATGGGCAAGCCCGAAGACGCGACCCAGATCCTGCTGGCGGACGCGCACTGGGCAAAGGACAATGAGCTGGTCGTTCATGCTCGCTGGGTCGAGACCTGCCTGACCAAGACGCTCATCTTTACCTTTACCGAGGACGGATTCTCCGCGAAGGAAGACAGCAACAGCGCCTTCCGCTTCCCGGGAGAGGTTCCGCCTGCGATCGCGAAAATGGCTTAATCAAAGCAGCCGCGCCCCGCGCGGCAAGTAGGAGGCAAACATGGAATACGGATGGAATGAACTGAAAGAGCTGGTTCAGACCGAAGGCCGCGTCTATGTCGATCCTGATGACAATTGTATGTACTTCGATTGGACGTGCACCGGTTTCCGGTGCACGTTTGTCGGTACAGCGCTTTCCGCGAGGATCCGCGGGATCGAAAACAATTTCATGGGCCAGATCGAATGGCCTGTGATCGGGGTCGTCGACGAAGACGGCGTGATGAAGCGTCTGACCGTGGCAAACGGAGATTTTGACTATCAGTTGGCTGCGTTTGAAGAACATGGAGCGCATACGGTGGAGGTCATCAAGCTTTCGGAGGGCACGCGCGGGCAGTGCGGACTGCT
>JAEEGL010098460.1_pt1 | contig 21218 bp, 15 predicted proteins | sample 9134231 | NCBI WGS metagenome assembly JAEEGL01 (sample SAMN16246548, study PRJNA631951) | gut metagenome | biome: gut microbiome; feature: rumen; material: fiber-attached | host: Bos | place: Iran: Karaj | collected 2018-10 | reverse complement strand
TACCTTTCGGTCTTCGGGAAATACTCCGATAGGTAGAGGTAGTTCTCCAATTCGGATACCCCCCTCTCGTCCATGTTGCTGTTGCAGAACGATGCCTGGTTGAGATAATATCCGTAGAGAGGTTCGGTGACGAAACACACTCTTTCAGAGACGTCCAGAGCGGTGTATGTGAAGCCTATGTCCTCGGACATCTGCTCGAGGAACCTAAGTCCGTTGTCCAGGATGAATTGCCTGTCGTAGAGCATGGACCAAGATGTGACCGGAAAGAGGTTAAGCGACCTTGCGTGAAGGGCATCCTTGCCGTTCATGGTGATGATGTCCCCTTCGGGATATGGGTCCCATCCGTTTCCGTCGATGAAGACGTAATTGCACACGGCTATGTCGGAATCTGTTGATTCCTTGGCATACACCATCCTCTTAAGGAAGTCCTTGGAAGGGGTGTCGTCGACGTCCAAGAACCAGATGTATCTGCCTTTGGAATTATCGATACCGATGTTCTTGGAACCTCCAAGCCTTCCGGTGCCTTCCTGGAGGATGACTTTGGACTTTGGATTGGTCGAACAGTAACGTTCGACCTCTTCAAGGGAGCCGTCGTCGCTGCGGGTGTCGACGACGAAGATCAATTCATAATCGTCGAAGGATTGAGAGCCGATATAGCTCTCGAGATCATCCAGATAAGGGCGGCCATTGTAGACACTACAGACAATGGAGACAATAGGCCCTTCAACGATCATAGAATACCCCGGTAGTGAGGGGATTTGTTATTACATTAAAAAGATTGACTTATAAATGCTAAAATAAGATTCTGGTTAAGTTTCATTTACTGTTGATCCTGGCAACGACCTTGGAGATGAATCTGGAGATGCTCTTGGGTATGCTGTCCCAAGGGACGATTGGATACCAGTCGATATGGTCGGAGGTGCTTGCCCATCTTATCGTGCTCAGAAGCTTGCGGTACCTGGAACCTGGGGCGGCGCTGAGCATCACCCATTTGTTGACCACCATATAGTCGAAGGATGGGAGGTGGTCTCCGAAATAATCCTTCATCCTCTGGACGTATTGGAGTTCGGAATCGGACATCTTCTGATAGTTGTCTGCGCGTACCTTTTCGAACTCCGGTCCGGTGTCGTAGACCGGTCCGTTGTCCCATCCGATTATGGGCATCTCCGGTGAACATAACAGGAATTCGGGGATGTCCACGCGCTGCCAGCCGATAAGGCTGTACGGCCAGGAGCAGAGGGAATCGTATTGGAGGTCATCGTTCCCGTTGCCCAGTGTGACCAAGTAATGGCCGTGCACATCCCTTCCCAACACCTTCTGTATAAACCTCTGCGAGGTCATCTTCATGGTGGTGCAGTCGACAACTTCGATATCGGAATCGGAACAGATACCTTTCAAAGCTCTCTGATATGATTGATACTTCTCTCCTTGGGATTGGATGATCTCATCTTTCCTGCTGAGATATTCCTGTATCAATGTGCTCTCGTCCATCCCATGGAGGTCGATGTCGGGGAAGTAGAATCTCAATATTTTGGAGATAGTGTAAAGGGCACGTTTGTGCCCGACTGGGTCAGATAGTTTGGAAGGTATGCGGATATCGCTTATGTCAGAGCTTAGCATCTCCAAGAAGATCCTCTGTGCGTGGATGTAATGTGATTCTATGGAGGGGTCCATGAACCCTGCGGCCCGCATCAATGTGTACCCATCCCTGGCGGAGAACAGGACGATGCAGTCGTCCTTGTGTTTGTCGCATATGTGCTTGGTGAATGAGTATGAGAGAGAACCTCCGTAGCGGTCTCCCATATCTTCCCATACATCTTCTTTCTGCTTACGGATCATATCCATAAAAAGGATGATCGATGATGTGAGAGATTTGTTACGTCTATAGAATCTTCTCTCGTCGAAATGAGTCCTCAGGTATCCTGATGAGGGAGATTCGACATGAATTGCTTGTATCCCTAGACCTCTGGGGATACTGTAATCGGCACGTTTGTTGTCTCCGATATGCATCATCTCCTCCGGTCTGATGTTCAGATCGTCCAGGATATATCTGAATAGGGAACCGTTGTGTTTCGTCTTGCGATACTCCGAGGAGATGTATAGCTTATCGTATCTGATGTCGTTCTTTTTCAGAATGCTCTCGATAACGTTTCTGGGCAGATACATATCGGTTGTGATTATGACAGTCTTGCCTTCTATCAAAGATTGGTAGTGTTGTTTCATCCAAGGGTTGGTGAAACACAAATCGATCTCGAATTGGCATTCCAGGTCTTTGAAAGATATGAGGTCCTTTGGCATGAAGGAGTAGATCTCATCCAATGTGACCTCTGTGCCGACGGATGATCTTGCTTTGGATTCCGCCTTGATACGAAAGTCGCAGAAATCGTTCCTTGATTGTATCTGGCCCAATAGGATGAACAGGTCTGTTGGTTTTAAGAAAGGTCTAAGGATAAGGGTGTCGAACAGATCGAAGGATATCACCTTCACCGAATCAGACACTCCATCCATATTCATAGATAACCGATTGGATTAATAGAATCTATGTGACCCATTTCATATCGACATCTACTTTGCATCATATGAATCTCATATTCGGATTGACTGGCAAGGTAGTTCCATTATCGTTATAGAAAGTTCCCACGCAGGTCCCATTCGGATTCCATGTACCGATGATGCGTCCATCGTTCACGTACAGTACGCCGTTGCCGCAGGGACGTATGTCCAGACATCCGCCCTCATAGATGGTCTTACCTTTGCATGAGATCTTCAGGTTGCCTACGAACCTATCGTTCTCCATGTTTCCCTCATACAGCCAACTATTACCTGATGTGAAGACTGTGGTTGGGCCTTTACGGAATCCATTGAAATAATAACCTCTGCTCCATGAACCGTCCTTCCAATAGTAGCATCCGTTGCCTTTCCTGATACCGGCCTCATGCTCTCCTTCGAAACGGTCACCGTTAGGCTATGTGCATGTACCGAATCCACTAAAACGACCGTTGTCATCCAACGCTCCGTAGTAGATGCTACCGTTTTGACACCTGAAAGGTTCGGTATTCTTGGATGCGTTTTCATTGGAAATAGAGTGCTGCACTGATACATCACTACTTCCAACAGATGTTTGTTCCAATTTCTTTTGGACTTCTTTATTTGAGTTGTTGGAAACTTGACTGTCGGTGAATTGTTGCTTTGTCTGTTCATCCGCTTTTGAAACTGCAGGAACAATGATTGCCCTCTCTTCCGGTTTTTCCTCATTCACATTGATGACTTTTTCAGTCTTTTTGGATTTCTCATCCTCTGGATTTTTCTGTGGTTCCGAAGACATAGATTCGGTTTGATTATTATCCTTGCCATAGTCGATGCCAATCGATTGGGATTCTGGAAGTTTGCTAACCATCTGATTGAAAAGGGCCTCGATTGATTCATCATCTGTTTTTGATGACTCTATGAAACCAGCCTCGCATAACGACTGTAATTCAGACCTAGCTTTCATGTCACCGTTTTCAGACTGCTTAACAAGCAGTTTCTTTAACTCACCCTCTTCTTGTAAACTAGGGTTGTTGATCAACAATAATGAAAGCAAAGATGATGACTGATTGTTTCCTATATTGGAAGCCATCCTTAGATTCTCTAGTGCTTTTTTGATATTGGTTTCACTCTCATTTTCCAACATTATTTTAGCAGACCCATATAAGCCCGGTGCGTTATATCTCTCGGATGCTTTGAGATAATAATCTAGTGCTCTGTTCACATTCACGTTTGTTAGAGTTCCCTCATAGTATGCTGATCCCAGAGAATTCATGGCTGCGACATTGCCTTTATCTGCCGACATTTCGTACCATTTGATGCATTCGCGCTGTTTATATCCTGAATAACCCTGCTTAATCAGATCTGCAAGCATGATTGCTGAATTTGCAAATGTTAGTTGTGAATATCTTTTCATCCACATTGCCGCCATTTCGTCGTTCTGTTCTACACCCTGTCCTTCACGGTATATCTGTCCGAGTTGCAACATTGAATTGGTATCTCCACAATTCGCGGCCACCTCATACCATTGAATGGCTTTGGCCATATCACGCTCAACACCGATTCCCTTACGATACATGTTTGCGAGCTCCGTCCTAGCTCTCATATTGCCATGCATGTGGGCTATCTCAAGATATTCGACAGCTTTCAGACTGTCTTTGTTAACACCTATTCCGTCACGATAGCAGATTCCTGCGGTATATTGAGCCTGGTTGTTATGGAGAACTGAACATTTCTCATACCACTGCAATGCTTCTTTTTGATCTTTCAAACAATTAGTACCATTATACAACATATCTGCAAGTAGCTTCATCGCACGAGAATTGCCCTCGTTTGCTAGCACGCGAATCTCTTCTACCAGTTCTTCCCTCTCGCCAGAATCATCTTCGAGGTACATGAGGGCGTTAATAGCGATAGCGTTTCCCAACTGGGCGGCTTTCGAATACCATTCCCTAGCTTCCTTCTTGTTGCCTTCCTTTAACCTCATGTCTGCTAGGTTAACATATGCTTCAACATATCCCATCGAAGCTGCTTTAGAGAGATATAGTTCCGCTTTTTCCTTATCTAGTTCCGTTGAGATGCCGTCACGATACATAACACCGGCGCGATTCATCGATACAACATCTCCAGATTCTGCCATTTTCAAAACAGTATCTAAAGAATCTATCAAATCAGACTCATAGTGATAACAGACAGATAATGGATCTCCATTTTCTCTAACGATTCCATCATCAATCCACATAACTCTATCACACATATCTTCAAGTATAGATATATTATGAGATGCAAGAATGATGGAGCATCCACTTTTTTTCATTCTTTGGAAAGCCATCTTACATTTAGAGTTGAATCCCGCATCACCTACTGACAGCACTTCGTCAATGATGAGAATATCGCACTTCACATGAATCAGCACAGAAAACGCGAGTTTAGCAGTCATTCCTGAAGAATATGTCCGCATAGGGTGATCCACCTGCTCTCCCAATTCAGAAAATATTATGATGTCGTCAATGCAAGCATCAATTTCGTCATTATTTAGTCCGTACAATTCACATTTCGTACGAATATTTACACGCCCTGATGCCTCCGGATCAAAACCCATGCCTAGCTCAAGAATGCTAGCAACATTTCCTTTAAGTTCTATGGAACCTGAATCTGGACCCATTATTTTAGCAAGTATCTTAAGTAACGTAGACTTGCCAGACCCATTCTTTCCTATTATTCCCAAAACCTCTTCCTTTTTTACTTCAAAGGTTAAACCATTCAATACTTGCTTAGTTCCTGACTTTGCTGTACCTCCGTAGAATGTAGTATACTTAACAGTGAACTGTTTCTTAAGGTCTTTCACTTCAACTATATTGCCTGGTTTCATCTTACTCACCAATAATAATCAAAGCCTCTCGGCTAATCCTGATTCAAGCCTCTTGAATATGATCAGTCCAAATGTGAATGCAACTATCGCTACCACCGTACATACTGCCATTTGAAATAAATCGGGAGTTACACCCCAATAAAATGCATCATGAATTGTCTCGATATAGTAATAAAGAGGATTGATTGACCAAAACAACTCCATTGCTGGAGTTGAACGTTGTTCAGCTAGATACATAATAGGTAATGCGAACATTAGACATCCACATAGAATACTAGCTGCGTTACCGACATCCCTAACATATACAACCACTGATGACAATATCAAAGAACACCCCGCACAGAACATTGCCAACAGAACAGATATTATAGGAACAAACAGTATAGACAACCCCACTGTCACTCCTGTTATAATCATCAAAAGGAATAATATAACGTATGATATAGCCAAAGTAATAAGACTAACTGTAACTCTAGACAAAACTATTATTTCTCTTGCAATTGCTATTTTTGTAATCATACGGGAATTATTAACAAGACATGAACTGCTACCAGGAACACTTGAAATAAAAAAAGTAAAAGCAAACATACCAGTTGATATGTATACCCAATAATTAGGAATGTCACGCCCGAAAATAACAGTGAAAATTAGATAATAAATAATTATTTGAGATAACGGATTTATAAGATGCCAAAAATACCCGAGAATTGTATACTTAAAACGACCTTTCAAATCGTTTCTTACCATGGTACAGAATATGTTGCGGTATCTCCAAAGATAAGCAAGATAGTGCCCAAGTTTATGAACACATGGAATATTCGAATCCATTAGAATTTTTATTGGTTTGATGTGCATAACAAAACCAACTATGCGGAGATCTCCTTAAATGGTAAGCATGCTCACTTCTCTAACTCTGCAATCGCACGCTTATATCCATTTTCAGCAGATTTATTTAAAAATTCAATTGCTCTGATTGAATCCTTTTTGACCCCTTTCCCCTTGCTATACATAAGATATAGTTTATATTGTAGTTCTGGATGCTTTGAAGATGAGTTATCAGATGCTACTTCAAAAGCTCTTACCCACATATCAGAGTTATTTGATTTTAATAACATATCCACATATTCACCTAACCAACCATCATTTGATTGAACTGCCCTCGACATCCAATCGATTGCTTTATTGATGTTTGATCCAGTTCCTTTTCCATCACGATAAAGACGCGCTAACCTACATTCTAAAACTGGATAATCATCATTAGCTTTAGAACAACAGAATCCGAATGCTTCTAAGTATGATAAGGGATCATTCATCTCGATAAGAATATCCACATATTCATTTACAGCCCACCTGATATTACTCATAGCTGCAATACGCATTAATTGGCAAGCCTTATCCAAATCTTTCTCAGTACCTTTTCCATCACGATAGAGGCGGGCCAATCTACCTATTATCTGGGGATCGTTTGAATCTATTAAATCAACACACTTATCAAATAGTGCTTTGTATTTTTTTTCATCACCCGATTTCCACATACTGTCAAGTTCACTATAATCTACGTTAACCATGTTATCATTCCATCTCATTAATCTCGCTACTATTCTAGAAATAAAGTTCTTTTTTACTATTATTATTTGACGGGGCAAGTGATGATTTGTGATTGCTTCGCTACGTTCAGTAAAACGAGAGTAAACACCTGAATCAATTAACTGATTATGATATTTATCTATAAAATCTTTATAATAAGGGGACAGAAAAGCATATTTCCACCACCTATCTGCTAACGCGCAGGAAAGATCGGCCCAAGGTTTCCTCTCAGCAGCATAATGAGTTATTACCGGACAGTTATTTGCCTCATTTATAACACTGGTTGAAAAAACCTTTAACAACTGTTCAGGAGCTTTTTCATACTTAGCGACCATACAATTATACTTATATGGAACAAATTTTATATGGTTATAGCAAGCCCTATTTAAAACATCTTGATCTTGTGATCTTAAACCAAGTTTTGATAGGCGAATGAATTCGCTTTCAATTTTTTTATCGCGTATTAGTTTCAAATTAAATATCAATACCCCAGCATTAACATACTGATCAATGGAGGGCAGGCCATTTTCCTTACAATACTTTTTATTACCATCTGAAGCCCAATGATAGCTGGCGCCCAAAACACCTGCTATATAACTATCAGTCAAATCCGTGTCGAAGTATTCTAACAAATCTTGCTCGACAATTACATCTGAGTCCATATATATGATTTTGTCATACTGTGGAAGTTTACTAGCTGCTACAAGCCGATAAAATGTAGGATGTGTTATATGTGCAATGTTCAATTTAACATCTGAAAATAAATCTTCATCCATTTTTACACAATTAATAGAACAATTGCCGTAAGTTGATTCGATCTGTTTAAATTTTGATACAATCGAATCACTAAACTCATTTGCTGTAAAGATATAAAAAGAATATTTAACATCATAAGTGCGGTTCTCAAGAGCAGATAAAATGGTTACTCCCGTCTGGGGAGTATAGTTTTCATCAGTAGCGAGCATTATTGGTATTTCTTTAGTACAAGACTCTGAAAAATCAGTTTTTACTGGTATTTTCCCAAAGGGCGATTGCAAACAGTACTTGTCCCATAACGATACAAATGGAGTGCGAGAGTACCTCCAAGGTTTATCTTTGGATGCATAATGAACAATACTAGCATCATCAAAAACAGCAAACACACAAGAATAATTAGTGCCATATTTTTTATTCAAGTCGCGAATGTCAAATTTACTAGACGAATGATACAAATTGACTGCTAGACAATTGTATTTAATGGGTAAAAGAGCAACTTTACCATCAAAAACAATGTTAAAGGCATCTTGGTCAACTAATTTGATATCCTTTAAACTACGTTTAGCTTCCAATAATTTATTTGAAACGTTCTCTTTTCTTAAAAGATCACAGTTCAACAGCATTACTCCTGAATTAAAGTAGTGTTTTAACTCTGATCTCAATCCGCTAAAATTGTATAATGAACCAGAATCCTCTACAACAGCAGCATATATATCCTCTAATGGGAACGAAAATAACTTTGAAATGTCTTTTTTAATGATTAGGTCAGAATCTAAATATAAAACCACATCTGACGCAATAATATTTGGAATGTCAAATTTCAATAATGCAATTATTGACCCTGCGCCCGTATTGCCATCATAATGTTTGTATACAGATTCATACTTAGTTGAATCTAAGTTTATTATGGATACTTTAACACCAGAATAAGAAGATTCAAATTGTTTTATAATCGTTATATTATCATCTGATAACCCTGTTGTTAACACACTTATTGTATAATTAATACCACGCGCCCTATTGACTAAAAGAGAAGTAATAGTTGCGCATGCTGGAACTACGAAAAAATCATCAAAGATCATTACAACCTGATTGTAACTGGACTCCACATTCACACACCATAATCGATACTATGATTAAAAAAGACTATGCTACTTTGTATTAATAAATTATTTACCATCCATACCTTGAGGATATTTTGATTCGAAACCATCTTTTAATCCATTATTCATCTAACCATTATGGACGCGATTTTCGAATAAACTGTGAATTGAAAATATTTAAAAAAATTGAACGTTTACTGAACTTGGAAGCAATAATACTATAACAGAGCCAATGATGACATAATAGGGTGATGAATTGTTAAATAATGATGAATATAAGTATCGGAATTACTTTGACAATTTAAAAAGGATAGATTCTGTTATAAAAAAGGTGTTGAGTGATCCGAAAAATGATAACTTCTTAAAATTACTAAATTTTAAAAATAATAAGAAAACATTGACTATTGTCATTTTTGAGTATAGCGTTCTCAACAAATTAATTGATTATTTTCCTTTTCCTTTTTTTTCTATTGATGACGTTATTGACTCAAAAAATGCGACATATGACATTGATTCAATCACATCTGACTATATTCTCTTAGTAACCGATAATTACGATAATTGTAAATCCTTTTCAAAGTGTTCTCATAGTAAAATATTATACCCATCTTTAAAAGTTGATGCTTGTCATGGGGAAATAGTCTCAATAGATTTTGCAGGAATCAACGCTGGTAGTAAAGATGCTTATGTTTTGATTCCCCCAAACAGTGTAGGAATAATGTGGCTTTTACAGTCTGCTACATATTACAGAAACATTTTTGAAAAGAATCAGTTTTATATCGATCTTATGAACTTCCAAAACGATTTAATTCACCCAGATTTATTAGGATCTTATAATCCTTGGGATTTTTTATTCAAACAATACTGTTGTCTTGATTGTTCAGCGCTATATTCAGACTGTAAAATAAACTTTATCCGCATGATTAACGGAGGAACCACTGTTAATTGGGACATTATTTCTAGTAGAGTGCAAAAACAAATTAATCATTATCAAAAAATTATTGGGGCTAATACTCTTGGAGTTTTGTTAAGAGGGACGGACTATAATTATGTTCCATATCATCAACACCCTTTAGATGCTAATGAATGCTGTTTTTTAATCGATAAATATCTGCACCATTATCATCTAGATAAGATATTTCTTAGCACTGAAGATTTGAATGTCTACAACTTAATAAAATACAAATATGGATCTAAGTTAATTGCTATCGAGAGAGAAAGATATGACGGTTCAAAATATTATCGCCAATCGATTGGATACTTTGATAATTTACTAATGTCAGAATGTTATCTATTAGAATCGATTCTTTTAACAAAAACAATAGGCATTATCGCCTCAAATTGTGGAGCTTCTAAATCTATAAAGAATATTCCAGGCCCTTTATTCTTTGATACGATTTTGAGCAAATATTATAACTCGGCCAACGGATCCGATCCAATTCATGTTATCAGCTATAATAAAAACTACTTTAACCCTCACTCATTATCTGGAAATCTATCTTTTTCAATTGATGCAGGAACTGTCAATCTATTGGAGTCTGGTAAATATACCCTATCCTGTTCAATATCACTTAAAAAATACACATATTATACGTGTAGCTGGATTTGTTCTAAGGACCTGGATCTTTCAATAAAAATCATCGACTCGGCAGATAAAACTGTTAATCTTTCTAATGGCAGCAAATTTATTTTAGATTCTATACAAGGAACATTGTCGGTAATAATATGCATTAACTCTAATAAAAAGGGTAATTCTTTTTGCCTGCAAATTGAAAAAGGGGTGGTTGCATCAGATATCGAACCTTATTGTCAAAGTGAAACAATCATACCACTTGAAGATTGTAACCAGATTTTTTATAAATCCCAATTGGTCAACTTGATTGACTTAAATGAAGGATTCTTTATAATATCAGACAAAAAAATGTTGATGAATTCCAATAGTCTAACAATTCTAAATAATCTCGTCCAATATGACGGGGGACATACTGAGTATATCATTGGCAATAAACGTTATTCTCTTCCCTTAATCGATAATGGTTCAGCAGAAGTAAATTTAAAAGATTGTATTGACACGCAGTGGATTGTCAAAGAATTGTCAAAAGGTCATCTGGACGCATCTTCAATCTGTTTAGGACTGATTAAGCATAATTTGTTTGATGACGCCTTATTTATGTGTAATTTATACCCCAAGGGCTATTACGCTTTAGGCATTGCGTATGAAAAAGGAATAAACTGTGAAAAAAATGAACCTCTTGCTCTTCAATATTTTAAAAGAGCAATAGCCTCAGGTCACGAAAGGTCACTATCAGAGTATATCAGGCTAGTGTATGCGCATCATGACTTAGATTCGCTAGAAAAATTAGAAAAAATGGCTTCTGACGTAAACATTCGTAACAGATATGAATTATTTAGAATCATTGGCGTATCGTATCGTACTGGGATTGTAAAGCCAATAGATTTGTCCTTATCCATCAATTGGTTAAAAAAAGCAATAAGTTGTAGTGGGTCCCCTCGCTGGTATTACTATGAATTAGTCACAACCCTATACTTGTGTAATACTGAAAAGGCAGATCAAAAAATTCTAGAAATAATAAAACCCTTAGCTGAAATTGAGGATCCAACTTCATTTGGTTGGCTCGGTCGCATGTACTACAACGGCCGGGGCTTGAATAAAGATGTCGATTTAGGTTTAAAATATCTCAAATATGCTGCAGATCATGATGTGAGCTGGGCCAAAATAGAATTTATGGATTGTTGTATCAGTGTTGGATCGGAGTCTAGCCTTTCCATGATGATTGAATTTGCAACTGATAGTAAAAATAGAAATAACATGGAAATAATAGGACGCTTGGCTAGAGCTTATCGTGATGGTAAAGGAGTCTCAAAAAATATAGATAAATCTTTAGAATTGTACGCACAAGCTTCAAAGACCCTTTCTTGGGCTAAACGCGAGTATTTAGAACTACAACAAAATGGAGACTAATTTTTCATGGTTGACATCAAAGATATATATGAAAATCATTTCAACAAGAAATCCCCATATCAAATAATTGACAAGCATCCCCCTAAATCCAATAGTGAAAAAATTGCTCTAATCAATTACTTAATAATAGAGAATGAAAAAATTTCAGATGCAGATATAAACACAATAAAATGGCTGCTTTCAGATTTGTCTGACAACGATTATTCCTCCCAACTATTATTAGCCAGGCTATATAGAACTGGTATGCTGTTTAAACAAGATCTCGATTTGGCTCTAAAGTATTACAAAAAAGCTGCTTTATACAACAGCTGGGCCAGACTCGAACTACAAATATTCTTGCAAAATAGTCAATCAAAAGTCTTAACGGCAAATATAGAGGGACTACAGGTTAGTAACATAGCTAAAAAAAGGCTTGCCATTTCCAATGTTAGTCTCGACAATATTGATATAATAACTACCCGTTTTCCTTTTTTTAATTATTATCTGGTTGGTGTTATCGATTCGAATATAGATTTTAACGTTGATTATTATTCTCCATTTTCTCTACTTGATTGTAAAGAGTATTTTGAACTAAGATTGTTATGTTCTCAGGACTCTGAACAATCTATTTCAGAATGTATTAGTTTATCATTATACTCTGATAAAGAAAGAATCAATACTGAAACGATTAAATGTTGTTTTGGAAATAAAAATGCCGACAAAGTCATCCATGTATTAGTCCCTTCTCCCGGTCAAGGCATTTTATCTATTCGTGAAGTTTTCTTTAATATTAAACAAATACTCAAACAAAAATCAGAAAACGTCATTATTTATTGTGATTTGCAAAATTATCCTTCAACCTGCATCTCCTTCGAAGAACTGGGAAAATATAATCCTTGGGATTATTATTTTGAACAATTTGATGACATTAACATCTATGATGTATATTCTTCTGCCAATGTAATTTTTTGGAGAATCAATAATCATAATATTATCCCACCGTTACCTAGTTGTAAAGTTGATGTAAAATTCTCTTCTCGTTTAAAAAATAAGTTAGAAGAAATATCTAATAATTTAAACATTAGTAAAACCCGTACAATTGGTATACAGGCCCGTGGAACAGATTATATCAGCATTAAACCCAAGGGGCATTTAATTCCTTTTGACGAATATGAATTATCAGAAATTCTTGATTCTTACATAGAATCGAATCCGTCCATAAACATCTACGTCAGTACTGAAGACATAGATATTTTTAATTATCTTTCCTCAAGATTTCCTGGCAAATTAATTTCTTTGAATCAAAAGAGGTATTCAAAAAAAGCAGGAGCATTGAATATTGAGTATGAAGTAATGGCCCAAAAACCTTTTGATAAGCTCTTGCATGCTGAAAATTATCTACTTGCTACATTGTTGTTCAGTAACTGTAAAAAGATCTTAGCAACTGCTGGAACTGCTATTAGTTTAATACGTGAAATATGTGATTGTCCAATCATATATTGTAGAAAAAGTAAATGGGGTTCATTCGGAAAAACACCAGTATACTGCAAAAGTATTGGAAAGAATCACATTGAATTAAGTAACCCTTCTGCATTAGATTTTACTATAAAAGCAAATTCTAAAATTGTACTAGAAAAAGATTGCTTCATTATCCACAGCCTTTCTACTAGCAATCTGTTTTACTTATCAATTTATTCAGTTCCGGATAAAATAACAGTTGATGTCGATATTGTACTCAAAAATGGATCACAATATTACAAAAATTATTCCAAAGCTTTAAAACTCAGTACAGAGGCAATTGGTTTTAAATTGATTATTATCAACGATACGAAGGACGATATTGAATGCCGTTTACAAATTCAGTTAGAAAAAAACCAGCCTTCTTCGTATGAACCTTTTCACTCGAGCGATACTATAATTCCAATGATGGACCGTTATGGGAATGAAATAATACTAACCGAGAATTCTATCGTTAATTTTGACAAAAAGATTGTGACGATTCAGAACAATGACGTTTATCTACATTCAGATTCCCTAACGCTCTTCAATAATGTTATTTGCTTTCCCTCAGGATCGATTGAACTAAGTTCTATGCATACAAATAATCTTATTGGTTATCCAGATTCATTATTGAGTTTACCATTTACATATTATGACGGTTACTATCACCATTCTAATGGCAATTACAAACTATCTTCTGAAATCTTCCGCATTTGCTCTCATTTTAATGATGTAAATTCCAGGAAATTTGTTATAATGAACTATAAGCACGTTAATTTGAACCCTGTTGATTTGATTCATTATTGTTTCGACGTAGCTAATTGTAATTCAAATTGGACAAAAAACGCTCTCGACTGCTTATATCGCATTAATAGTGTAGATTCTTTAAAAGTGATGGCCCAAATATGTTCTCGTGAATCCGAAAATGGTGATTCAGAATGTCTGGGCTGGATGGGTAGATTCTATCGCGATGGTAAAATTTTACCTTCTGATTATTCTTTGTCAATCAATTATCTGTATAAGGCATCTGTCATTAATCCTAATTGGATACCGGAATTTGTAGATCTTGTCATTAAAACTGAATCTACCGAATACTATTCCATTATTTTTTCACTGTGTGAAAAGGCTGCTAATAAAAAATACCTGCCATGCATGGCTCGTTTAGGATTGTTGTTTAGAGATGGAATTGGTACTGAAGTCAATGAACTATTAGCTTTAAAATGGTTTGAGGAAGCATCTAAACTAGATAAGGGTTACAGCAAACTGTATAACGATTTGAGTTACAAAATCAAAAAAAAACGTGATAGTCTTAATAAATGAAATTGGTGTTTCGATGTTGGATTATATTATATGGGGTGCCAAGGGGCATTCTAAAGTTATTAAGGAGTCTCTCGATTCTTTCAATGAATATAATTTAATTGCAATATTTGATAATGATCAATCATTATCATCTCCCTTTGCCAGCGTTCCATTATATCATGGTTCTGAGTTCGATAAATGGTTTTCAACAATCGATAAACAAATCGGTTTTATTGTAGCTATTGGTGGCGGGAACGGCCTAGATCGTCTACAGATTACACATAATCTGGTTAAAAAGTCTTTAATTCCGATATCTTTCATTCATCCCAAGGCTATAGTTTCTTCTGATTTTTATTTGAACACAGGCGTCCAAATAATGGCTGGCGCCAACATCAGTGTAAATGTCACTATAGGTAATTGTTCGATTATTAATCATAATTCTAATATTGATCATGATTGCATATTAGGTGATGGCGTTCATGTTGCTCCGGGAGCAACATTGACTGGCGAAATCATCCTTAAAAATAATGTATTTGTTGGTGCTGGAGCAACGATTTTACCTAGATTAACAGTTGGTGAAAACAGCATTATCGGTGCTGGATCTGTAGTTACTAAAAATGTACCTCCGAATTCGATAGTTTTTGGAGTACCAGCACATTATTATAAAAAAAGGAATATTCTTTCTTGATAATCATGGGAATGAAGATTCCAGTAAACAAACCATCTATTACAACACATGAAATAGAATACGTTACTGATGCCGTAACAAATGGTTGGGGTGACCACTGTTATGACTATATCAACAGATTATCTGAAAAAATGAAGCAAGTATTCAACGTTAAATATGCCTGGCCTACGTCAAGTTGTCATGGCGCTTTACACACTGTCTTAATGGCTCTAGGAATAGGTCCTGGCGATGAAGTTATAGTACCAGACATTACATGGATTGGTTCTGCGTCCCCCATAGTTTGGCTTGGAGCAAATCCAGTTTTTACTGATGTTCTTCCCGATACATGGTGTATTGATCCTTCACAAATTGAGAAAAATATCACGACAAGAACAAAGGCAATAATAGTTGTACACCTTTATGGTTCAGTTTGTGAAATGGATGAAATATTAGAATTGGCTAAAAAATACAACCTGCCTGTTATCGAAGATGCTGCAGAAGCGATTGGATCCGAATATCATGGTAAACGTGTTGGTGGCATAGGAGATTTTGGAGTGGTTTCTTTACATGGCACTAAAACCTTTACATCTGGCGAAGGCGGAGCAATATTAACAAATCGCGAAGATATGGTTGAAAAAATATCTACAATTAGCAACCAGGGAAGAAAACCAAATATGCATATTATGTTTTGGGTAGATGAAATTGGATTAAAATATAAAATGTCAAATCTAGATGCTGCTTTAGGTTTGGCACAATTTGAAAGATTTGATGAACTCGTAGAGAAAAAGCGTTTAATTTTCAAGTGGTACACTGAGGAATTAGCCAAACTACCGGATATTAAAATGAATGTTGAAAAACCTGGTACTAAAAATCTATTTTGGATGCCGTCTGTAATTTTTGGAAACAGTTATTCATTTGATAGGGAGGACCTCATACGTACTATGAATGCGGATGGAATAGGATTTAGGCCCTTTTTCTTTCCTCTATCTATGTACCCTATGTTTGTTACTAAAGATTCAAACGTGGTCAGTTATAGTTTATTTAAAACTGGAATAAACTTACCCAGCTATCATGATATGACAAGAGAAGATGTAAAATCTGTTTGTGCCTGTTTAAAAAGATTTTTGAATATACAATAAGTGATATTATGAAGGTTGCTATTCTTGCAGGCGGTTTTGGAACCAGAATATCTGAGGAAAGTATATACAAACCTAAGCCTCTTATAGATATTGGAGGCATGCCAATAATTTGGCATATAATGAAGTGCTATTCTTTCTATGGATACAACGACTTTATCATCTGCGCGGGTTACAAACAGAACTGTCTCAAGGAATATTTTTCCAATTATTTCCTCAATCATAGTGATATTACGTTTGATATGGTCAACAATAAAATGACCGTACATAAAACTAATAGTGAACCATGGACAGTGACTGTTGTTGATACAGGCCTCAATACAATGACTGGTGGCAGAGTAAAAAGAATTAAAGACTATATTAACGACGAAACTTTTATGGTAACATATGGTGATGGTGTCTCGGACATCAACATCAACGCTCTCGTAGAATACCATAAACAAGCAGGTAAATTTGCTACATTGACTGCTGTAATGCCCGGGGGAAGATTCGGAGCTCTTAACATAGATGATTCTGGATTAATTGGTTCTTTCAGAGAGAAAAGAAAAGATGATGGCGGGTGGATCAATGGAGGCTTCATGGTACTAGAGCCAGAAGTCTTCGATTATATAGATGGTGATGATTCAGTGATGGAAAGAGAACCTTTCGAAAAATTGGTTGCAGACAAACAGTTGACTGCATACAAGCATTTTGGTTTTTGGCAATGCATGGATTCCATTAAAGATAAAAATCACCTCGAGTCTCTCATTTCAGAAGGCAAAGCACCCTGGATCAAGTGGTGATTATTTTGAATCCCTTTGATTTTTACAAAGGAAAAAAAGTATTTGTTACTGGACACACTGGTTTTAAAGGATCTTGGTTATGTAAAGTCCTTGAATTATTAGGCTCAAAAGTCATTGGTTATTCATTATCCCCACCTACTAACCCCAACCTATACAATCTTTGTAATGCTGATAAATTTGTGACATCGTATAACGCAGATATTCGCGATCTTAAATTCTTAAGAGAAACCATTATCAAAAGTGCACCCGACATCATTATACATATGGCAGCTCAACCATTAGTTAGCGTTGGTTATTCTGATCCCATTTTAACATATTCTTCAAACGTTATGGGGACTGTCAATATTCTTGAATCTATTCGTGAGTGCCCTTCCATAAAATCTTTTCTTAATGTAACAACTGATAAGGTATACCACAATAATGAATGGGAATGGGGCTATAGAGAGAATGAATATCTAAATGGTTATGACCCCTATTCAAATAGTAAATCATGCTCTGAGCTGGTTACTTCATGTTATTTCAATAGTTTCCTAAAAGGTAAAATCGCAGTTTCCACAACAAGAGCAGGTAATGTCATTGGTGGTGGCGATTTTACTAAACCCAGAATTATTCCAGATTGTGTAAGAGCGGCTATAGACCATAATACAATGATACTCCGTAATCCTTATTCTATTCGCCCATATCAACACGTTTTGGAACCAATCTTTGCTTACCTTATGATTGCTGCTAAACAGTATGAGAATCCTTCTATGTCCGGTTCTTATAATATAGGCCCTTCTGATGAGGGTTGTGTAAATAATGAAACTCTGGTCAAATTGTTCAGCCATTATTGGGGGCCAGACTTCGAATACGAGATTCATCATAATCCCAATGAACCTCACGAGGCAAATTATCTCAAATTAGATTGCTCCAAGGCACGGCATATTTTCAATTGGAAGTCGCAATGGACTATTTCTGAAGCTGTTTCTAAAACAGTAGAATGGACAAAAGCATATCTCAATAATAATCAAAACAAATGCATGGAGTTGCAAATAAAAGATTATGTGAAAAATTTAAACTGGTGATATGATGAATAGATTAACAATTAATTCAACACCTTTTGAAGGTGTATTCACAATCGACACTGATGTTTTTCATGATAATCGTGGAGCATTTGCAAGATGGTTCGATGATAGAGAATTGAAAAAAATACTAAATGGACAAGCTATTGTAAACGTAAATTATTCAAAAACTACCCACGCAGGTTCTGTCCGCGGGATGCATTTCCAATTTCCTCCAGATACAGAAACAAAGATTGTTCGTTGTATTCATGGTAAAATTATCGACACCATAGTCGATATCAGAGAGAACTCGCCAACATTTCTCAGACATTTCTCTGTAGAATTGTCCGAAGAGAATATGGTTATGCTGTATATTCCAAAAGGATTTGCCCACGGATTTCAAAGTTTGATGGATAATAGTGAGATTATGTATCTTGTTACAAATTATTATTCTCCAGAAAACGAAAGTGGTCTCAATCCATTAGATCCAAAACTCAATATCAAATGGCCTTTGCCTATTGCAGATATTTCTATTAAGGATAAAGAAAGACCACTTTTAGATTGTTCTTTCAGAGGAATTAGACCTTGAGATTAATTTAATGCTCTCATCCTTAGATGGGTTCAATCCCTTCTGAAAACATCCCTGCAGTAAACCTTGTCCGTGCAGTCATCCAGCACATCATCCCACCTGTTCGCGATGATCACATCGCTAGAATCCTTGAACTCCTGAACATCCTTGATAACCGGATATACCAAATAACTATCAGTACTAATCGTAGGCTCATATACAGAAACAGAAAATCCCCTCTGCCTCAATGCATTCATCACATCGATTATGCTGGACTCCCTGAAGTTATCCGAACTCGACTTCATGGCAAGCTTGTACACGCCGATAGACGATCCACGTCTCTTCGCCATCTCCGTCACCATATCAGCGATGAAGTTCTTCCTCGTGGAATTGCTGTCCACTATGGCATGGATCAGATCGTTCGGTACATCCACATAATTGGAAAGGAGCTGCTTCGTATCCTTCGGCAGACAATAACCGCCATAACCAAAAGAAGGATTGTTATAATAGTCCCCGATCCTCGGATCCAGGCTTACCCCCTTGATAATATCCGCCGACGACAGCCCCTTCTCCTCCGCGAACGAATCCAATTCGTTGAAGTAAGCCACGCGCAACGCAAGATAGGTATTCGCGAAGAGCTTGATCGATTCCGCCTCCGTCGAACCGGTTATGATGGAAGGCACATCCTCTTCCTCCGAACACTCAGAGAGCAGGTCTATGAACATCTTCGCCTTCAGCCTCATCCCGTCCGAGACGATGCCCACCACGATCCTCGAAGGATGCAGATTGTCATACAGCGCCTTCCCCTCCCTGAGGAACTCCGGAGAGAACAATATGTCATCCGCTTCGATTGACTGCGAGAAGGCCTTGGTGAATCCAATAGGTACCGTCGATTTTATCACGACGGTCGATTCCGGGGAGATCTCCCTGACCTGCTTGATCGCCTTCTCGACGATACTGGTGTCGAACCTATTGGTCGCAGGATCGTAATTGGTCGGCACTGCGATGATCACAAAATCCGATCCGATGCATTCGGCATAATCAGTCGTAGCATGAAGCTTCAATGACCCTTCGGACAGCGCCTGAGAGATCTCCCTGTCGACTATCGGGGATCTGGACGAATTGATCAGATCGACCTTCGCCTGATCGATGTCTATCGCGACCACATCATGCATCCTTGATATCAGAACCGAAAGTGAAAGACCGACGTAACCTGTACCGATGACCGAAACCTTCATTGAATCAAGCATCACATAATAAATAGCGATATAAATGTGCGTCTGCATGATGAAGAAAAGTGTCTCCGTTATCATCGTTACTCATGACAGGGACACCTCGTTCATCATCAGGGCGCTGGACAGCGTCATAGGACAGTCCTATGCACCGGTAGAGATAATCGTCGTCGACAGCGGTGACAAAGATCATTTCGAATCCGTGAAGGAAGTGCTGTCCGACTTTGAATTCAAGGATATTGAACATACCCTCATCTGGGTGGAGAACACCAAGGGGCCCAAAGCAAGGAACGAAGGCGCTTCCATTGCTAAGGGAGAATACATCTCCTTCCTGGATGATGATGATGAATGGTATCCCCGCAAGCTGGAAAGCCAGATCTCTGCCATCAACAATGACGATCCGATCGTGAACATCAGATACTTGGAAGAATACGATGACAGGAGCATCCTGTTCGGAAGACATGTAAAGGACTTCAGTGGCATCCTCGGCTTCAACGACATCGGAAACACCTCCTTCCCCCTCATCAGAAGGGACGTCTTCATAGAAACGGGAGGATTCGACGAGGATCTTGACGCTAATCAGGAATGGGACCTTTGGATCAGGATAATGAAGGACCACGGTTCAGCATTCTCCGAGGACATAGGCGGCATCAAGCATCACAATGAAGGGATATCCACCAACGGGAAGCTCAGACTGTCAGGCTGGAAGAGCCTTCTCAACAAGCACAGGGAGGAATACCTCCGGAACAAAACCAGTATGGAAAAGGCGTTGAAGAGTTTCAGAGACGATATGTACGCAAGAAAGTACTGGTGGGGACTGACCGTCGCATTCTGCTATCTATTCAGGTTCAGGATAGGATATCGCCTGCACAGGAAGCAATCACAGTAACGATAGGATCAATTCTGCCTCTTCTTCTCCCACTCGTATGCGGTCTCGATGCTCTTGACAAGATCCCTCTTGGGCTCCCAACCCAGGATCTCCTTCGCCTTCTTGTTATCCGCCACCAATATTGCAGGATCCCCCGGTCTCCTCCCTTCTACGCTCAGCGGGATGTTCGTCCCCAGAACCTTCTCGCAGGAATCGAACACCTCTCTGACCGACGATCCGCTGTTGGTACCGAGGTTGAAGAAATCGGTCCTTCCGCCCTTCTCCAGGTATTCCAAGGCCTTGATGTGGGCATCCGCCAG
>JAEEGL011924621.1_pt1 | contig 21220 bp, 2 predicted proteins | sample 9134231 | NCBI WGS metagenome assembly JAEEGL01 (sample SAMN16246548, study PRJNA631951) | gut metagenome | biome: gut microbiome; feature: rumen; material: fiber-attached | host: Bos | place: Iran: Karaj | collected 2018-10 | reverse complement strand
GACGCTTACCGGGACGGTGAAGAACTTGGTGATAGAAGACGTGACCATCAGTGGTAATGGTAACACAGGTGCTATAGCATGCACAGCAAATGGTTCGGCTCGCATCTACAATGTGGGCATTCTTGGAGGAACCGTGGGCGGCACAGCTTACACAGGTGGTTTGGTGGGCTTGCTTGACGGCACAGCCCGTGTAGTGAATTGCTACAGCTATGCCGGTATCACCGGCGGCACCTCTGTCGGTGGCATCGTTGGCTACAATAACGCCACAACCACCGCCAGCAGCATCAACACCATGGTGATGAACTGCATGTTCTACGGTGACATCACCGGAGGAACCAAAAGGTCTCCCATCTTTGGCGGCACCAATATCGCCAACTTGCAAGGCGGTCTGAATACTTTCAACTACTATTGCTACGACAGGGCATCCTCTTTTAATAGTTTTGCAGAGGGAAATAATAAATCCTACAATAGTGCACTGGCCGTTGAGGAGAAATACCTAAACCGTTTCGAGTTCTATCGTCTGTTACTCAACAGCAATAAAAAACTGGCGGCTTTCTATGCCACTGGCGATGTAGCCGATGCCGACCAAATGCTCAAGTGGGTGCTCGAGACGGCCGACCGTACCATTGCCAACCCCAAGCCCTACCCCATACTGAAGGCCCAGGGCTACTACCCCTCCATCGTCAACCCCGATTTCGACCACGCTCTCGACAGCGCCTCTGTGGGACCCAACCATGGCGGCAAACTGGGAAAAACTTTAAGCGTGACCATCAGCGACACAAAGACCGCCGGCGGCCAAACATGGCCCACTGGCGCCAACATAACGGCCACGAGCCTGGCCCTGCAGCGCACCGACAAGGACTTCGACCGCTTCAATTTCAACTACGACAAGGTACAACTGCCCTACTACAATGATGTGGGCACGGGCAACTACACAGACAACCGTGTAGTGACGGGCTGGAAGATTACGGCCATCACCGCTATCCCTGGCGACCCCTACACCGCTGCCAACTATCCCGCCACGGGTATCAAAGACTTCCCCGACCACAACTACGCCGACCGCAAAAGCTCCAACAAGGACCTTTACACGGTCAGCAAGCGCGTCTTCTCGCAAGGAGCCTATTTCGATGTGCCCTACGGCGTGACTTCCATCACCATCGAACCCTACTGGGCCAATGCGATCTATGTCGCCGACCAATATTATGACGTAGTGTATAAAAATGACTATTCAGGGAAACAAGGTGTAAGCCAAACAGGCACCCAAGTTGGTAGTAATACCAAATTCAACAACCAAAGCGTAAAAAACAGCATCACCGGTCTTGGCTCGGGACCAACCGTCTATGATAATGCGGTTGTTTTGGTAGGAAATTTCCATTTGGACGGTGTGCCGACAGGAACAAGCGGCACCACCCCCTTCACCATGATGTCGGTGGACGAAAACAACGACCACGAACCCGACTACAGCCTCATCTACCACCACAAAGGCCGTACAGCGATAACCCCGATACGCTATGATTTCCTGAACATCCCCGGCACAGCGCAGGCGCAAAAGCCCAACAACGCCAGCCTCATCTGCAATTTCACCATCTTCAAGACCAAAGGCTGGTTTGAGACCACTAACACGGCACTTTTTTACACTTCACAATTGGAGTACGAGAACATCGACGGTGTCACCAAATCCGACGCCCCGCTCATCCTTCTTGGGGGTGTTGTCGATCAGTTTGTTTCCACGCAGAGCAAGACAGTCCCAGGAAAAACCATCTATATCCATGTGGGCGGCAACGTGTGGATTAAAGAGTTCGGCATGGGTACCCACAGTGACGGTAAAGAATCCACGCCCCACGTGCCCGTGTCGGTGACGGGAGGCGAATTCCCAGGCTTCTACCTCACAGGAACTTACAAGGCAGATGCTGCGGTGCGTACAGACAACGCCGAATGCTACATCAGCGGCGGCTATATCCACGAAGCGGCAGGAGCGTCGCTCGAACAAATCGACGGCAATGTGCGATGGCAAATCTACAATGCCGACATCGATAACTTCTTCGGAGGCGGTATCAACGATGCCAAACCCATCAAGGGCGATGTCACAGTCGACATCTACAACAGCCATGTGAACACCTATTGCGGCGGCCCAAAATTTGGCAACATGCAAGCTAATAAAAAAGTCACCACCCATGCCGAAGGCTGTATCTTCGGCACCTATTTTGGCGCTGGCTACGGTGGCACCTCCCTTTCCAAGAAGAAATATTACGACAAAGACGGAGCTCAGGACTGGGCCACCCTTCAAGGCTACTATACCACCGACCGAGGGAAGTACTTTGACGGAACCTCCACGGGCTCTTCGCAAATATCAGGCAAAGACTACGGCAAGAAAGGCCCTGGAGTCGCCACCGATTTTGATTATGAATTCTTCGTATGGACCAGTGGTACGACAGGAGCGCGTTTATATGTCAAGTTTGCTGCGTTCTCGCTAGCGCAATGCAATGATGTGGAATCTACGTTGAAGAATTGCACCATCAACGAGAATTTCTATGGTGGAGGCAGCTTGGGCAAGGTAATCGGCACGACAACATCGGTTCTCGACGGTTGCACGGTGAAAGGCAACGTATATGGCGCTGGCTATTCCGCTACCTTGCCTAAAATCCCCGTTAGGGATGCCGGCTTTACGACAAACCCAAAATTCAACAGCGCTTCGGGTATGTTTGAACCAGGAGTGTTTTCGGAAACCACCGAATTCACTTGGAAACAAACCAACCTTCCTTCCAACGGAGGACTTGGATTTGACGGCCAACAGGTCATCACCAATGTCAATCTAAGCAAAACCAACCTCGGCTCAGTGGAATCTGTTTCCCTTACCATAAGCGGGAACAGCATCGTGCAGGGCAGTGTGTTCGGCGGAGGCGAAGAAAGCGTCGTGGGCATCGACGAAAATGGCAATTCTACTGGTGGAGGCACTGTAGTCTTCATTAAAGATCGCACCAAGGTGCTTGGCAACATCTACGGTGGCGGCAACATGGGTGAAGTCGGCGGCGACACCAAAGTAATCATCAACGGACAGGAATAATAGATATGAAAATGAAAATATACAATAATATGGCAAAATTAACACAACGTTTATCAATTAGCTGTTTATTGCTTTTGTTTTTTGTTGGAAATGTCATGGGCCAATCCGACCCACAATATGTCATCAAAAAGGACAGCCATTATTTAGCCCATGTATATAATGGGTCGGACTGGGTGTTGCAGGATGCCACCACCTTCAGCCCCAATTGTCTTTGGTATTCGGCCAACAACTACAACTATTATTTCTTTGACGGGTCGAATCAGCGGTATCTCTCCGCCCCACTGGAACTTAATGGCGAAATCACCTTGTCCAACTCGAACCCAGGAACCCAGGTGCTTAACAACATAACCCTGAACTACTTCTTCTACGACTGGGATAACGGTCTGGCACGCGGTATCCAGCATTACGGTGAATGCCCTCCTGAATACAACAGCGAGGGTGAGTGTTGGGAAGCCGTATGGGTATCGTATGAGAACGGACAATGGCAGATGTCGTCAACTTACGGATATCATCACACTGCCAATGCTGCCAGTTTCATTAGCGTGACCGTCACCGAACACGTCCAAGTCATCACCTCTACAACTGGCGGATTGGATGATTTGACGGGATTTTCGATGGAATATAACGACAGTCCTCTGACCAGTCATGCTGTTTCAGCTTCAGTAAGCCCCTATACTTATACCTATACACCCGCTTATACCACCTACGTTTTTGGCGGAGAAACACACAACTACTACAATAACACCGACAACGGTGCCACCACCCCAACCAGCGTTACCAGCAGCAACAACACCGCTACAACATACGAATGGGCCATCACGGGTGAAGGCGCGGAATACCTCTCGTTTGTGAACACTGCCGGAAGCAACACCACCACGGCTACCGGCGCAAACCAGACTGTTTATTATAGCATTCAAAACAACACCAGCCACAAAAACGCCACGTTGACGCTGACCGTCACCTATAGCAACGGTGCCACTCAAACGAGCACAGCCAACATCTTGGTAAAAACCTCCTGCCAGAACCCTGACCCCAGCCTGGCACCAACACCCACAGTTACCTTCGAGGATGTCACCGTCTATTGGATCAACACTGCCGACAAATACTTGGTGGAATGGAAGAAAGCCTCTGAATCAGGCGACCCACAAAACTCAGCCGTCGTGGAAAATGCCACCTCCTACACCATCACCGGACTGGAATATGAAACAGAATATCAATACAGAATCACTGCCTACTGCAACGATGTGCTTCTGACACCTCCTGCGACTTACCTCTCCTTCACCACCGAAAAAGAGCCAAATCTTCTGGTTTACGGTTCCGTGTTTGGCGGCGGTCGTATGGCCGACGTGGGTGGCAAGACCGAGGTGGTCATTGTCAACTGCGAAGAAATCGGAGCCATCTATGGCGGCAATGACATCGCTGGAACAGTACATGGCGCTGACGGCTCCACCATCACATTAGGTGTTGACACAGGCGACAGCCACGGTTACGACACCGACTACGGCACCACCACTTCTGAAATCAAGATTGGCGACGTGTATGGCGGCGGCAACGGCTACTATGCTTATAACGGCAGCTCGTTTGTGGCTGCCACGAATGAATACACCTCTGAAACGGTAGCTTCAGGAGCCAGTGTGAACGCAATAACCCAATCACATGAAGTGGACGGCGCGGTGTGGACCAATACTGGCGATGAAGATGTCACTTTGAATTTCCCATCCATCACCAAGACCGCCATCACCGTGACCAACGATTATGTCAAGGTGGATTCTATCTTCGGCGGTGCCAAAAATGCTTTCTTGACTTTCAACGACTATACGGCTAACGGCTCCACCATCACCATCAATGGAGGTACCATCTTCGCTGTGTTTGGCGGCAACAACTTCGGCGGCACGCAGGGTTATGGCAAGCATCACATTGAGGTGACAAAAACCACCACTAACCTCACCCCTGGCGTTTCGAGCTCAGCCACTACGGGCTATGGCCGTGACTTTGGTATCCGCTACCTTTTCGGCGGCGGCAACAAAGTGTACGGCTCGACTACTGAGATTTTCATCACTGGCGGTCAGATTGACACCATCTTTGGCGGTGGTAACGCTGCCGATGTGTATGCGGCTAATGTCACAGTCAATTGTCCCATCGAAGCCAAAACAGAGGATTACACCTTCGGCAACGTCTATTCCCAAGCCATCACAGGTTATTCTGAAGGGGAACTTACCATTGACAACAGCTATAGTTGGAACGGATCGGGAGTGTATAACGTGGATGCCCTCTTTGGTGGCAACAACAAGGCTGCAATGGCCGGTATTCCCAACATCACGCTGACTTCGGGAAGCATCGGCACCGTGTATGGTGGCGGCAACGCCGGCGACATGCAAGCCCAAGCCACCGATGATGGCGATGGAGGCACGCTTACCATCAACGACAACGAAGTCAAATATGGCACCCATGTGGAATTGAACAGTCCCACCATGGTGGTGGATTATCTTTATGGCGGATGCCAGATGAGTAATGTCTATTACAGCACCTGGGTCGAAATCAAGGAAGGCCATGTGGGCACCGTGTACGGCGGCTGCAATGTCAGCGGTGACGTGGGTAGCACCCGTATTAATCTCGATGCGGCTCAATTCAATGGAGTTGATCCCAACGAAGACTACCAAAAGGTATATGGCTCCACCTACGTTGTAACATCAGGTGGTATCGTTTATAAGAACCTCTTCGCCGGTGGTAACGGTTACTACCATTGCAGCAACCAAAACGGCTGCTATGTGTCGGGCATCAACTACAGCGACCCAGAGGAATATTATATCGGCCTATCCCTCCCCACCCATAACGAGACTCATGTGATTGTGAACGAAGGCGCCACCATCAACGGCAACGTCTATGCCGGTGGTAACTTGGCCTGCGTAGGTTTCGACAACAATACCGTTGGCAACAACCCATACCCCAGATTTGTGGGTTTGACATCAGTGCGCATGAACGGTGGAACCGTTGGCGGCAATGTGTTTGGTGGCGGCAACATGGCTAATGTATATGGCAGCAACGAGATTCAAGTGTCGGGTGGTACTATCACCGGTGCTCTTTACGGCGGCAATGACCGTACAGGCAAGGTGGCACAGATCACCAACCGTGTGCTACCCAGCCAATATAATCTAGCCTCCGATGGCCAGACATCGCTGTTACAACCCAAAGTATATACTTACGTCGGTATCACTGGCAATCCTACCATCGGCACTGTATATGGTGGCGGTAACGGTGACTATGCCTATTTCTCAAGCTTCGACGAAGCGGCGGGCTACAGTGGACCGAAAGAAATCGTGGTGAGCTGCGACGGCACCGAAAACCAACCTATCCAAAGATGTACTTTTGTGGATATTGCCATTGACGGAGGCACTAACGGAGGACACATCGACGCGGTTTATGGTGGAGGTGACGGTGTCACTGTGACCGAGTTCCTCACTGTGTTCCTCAACGTACAAAACGCCACAGCTGAAGACGGCGACCATGTGGGTACCATCTTCGGCGGCAACAACAAAGGTGACTTGGCCTTGGTACCTGACATCATCCTGCTGAATGGCCATGTCAACACGGTTTATGGCGGCTGCAACCAAGGCGCTATGACCGGAGGCAAAAACCTTACCATCGGTGACGACACCTATACCTCGGTGGGCAGTTATGTGCGTTTACGCGAGACTTACCAAGCCACTACGACAAGTGATCCCGTCGAGGTTACCGCTGTGGTGAGCGGCTCCGTCTATGGGGGTTGCCGACTGAACGGCGTGACCAACAACACCTTAGTCCTTGTGGAAAATGGCGACCACAGCCATGTGGGTCTCTTTGGCGGCAGCGATATCAGCGGAACCGTATCAGGGACCTCTCAAGTAGTGATCGCTGACGGCACCATTGCCGATGCATACGGTGGCGGTAATGGTAATTACAACTATGAATCAGGCGATTACGAAGGATTGACCCCACCTTTCTGCGCTAATTCACGTGTGGAGATGTTGGGCGGCACGGCTGACAACCTTTACGCTGGCGGCTATGCGGGCGAGTGCGGAAACACTTATTTGTTAATGGAAGACGGCACAGTAAACGGCAACCTATTCGGTGGCGGCAACATGGCAGGCGTAACGAACAGCAGCACCGTTGATGTGAATGGCGGCTCGGTACTTACCGGGGTCTATGGAGGCTGTAACAACAGCGGCGACATCACAGGCCATGTGCAGGTCAACATCAACCAAGGCACTATCGGCACTGAGGACGAAGCTGCCAACATCCACGGCGGCGGTTACGGCTTAGCCACCACCACCAGCGGCGATGTCACCGTTAACATCGGTGTGATGGACGCAAGCACAGCAGAAGACTGCCCCGTCATCTATGGTGACGTTTATGGAGGCTCTGCCTTGGGTAACGTGAACAGCGATGCCAACGACGTGACCACGGTTAACTTCCTCAACGGCACCCTGCATGGCAACGTGTATGGCGGTGGTCTGGGTGACAAAGCCGATTTGGGCACAGGACACGATGATGTGGAAGCCTTAGTCAACGGCCAAGTAGTTGTGAATATTGGCAACCCCGCACAATCATACGAGACTTGCTTCATCGACCTGCGCGGATGTTCCGTCTATGGCTGTAACAACACCAACGGCTCACCTCAAGACAACGTAACGGTGAATGTCTTTAAGACAGGACATACCGAAACAGACCTGGCTGAATACCGCGAGTCCGACGCCACCTTTGCCATCGACCAAGTGTTTGGCGGCGGCAACCAAGCTGACTATTTGCCTGAGAATGGGTTGGAGTCTTCAACCAAGACCGCTTTGGTAAACGTGTTTACTTGCGACAACACCATCCGTCGCGTGTTCGGTGGCGGTAATGCAGCGGCCTCCACAGGTGTAGGTACCAACATCGAAGGTGGACGTTTCTATCAGGTGTTCGGCGGCGGTAACGGTGAAGTCACCGCGGCCAATATTGGCAATGGAGGCGTTGACCTCACCGTAACTGGTGGTGTCATCCACCAGCTTTTCGGTGGCAGCAACTCCCAAGGCACCATCGTTGGAAACTTGAATGTGGTTCTCAGCAACGACGGTGAATGCCCCCAAGAAATCGATGAGTTCTTCGGCGGCGGCAACTTAGCCGATATCACAGGTAATTTGACTACCACCGTCCTTTGCTCCGATCCCGTGGCTTGGGTTCACGATGTGTATGGAGGTTCCAACATGGCTGGCATCACCGGCGACGTCACTTTGAATATTTACGGTGGTGATTTCGACTATGTTTACGGTGGATCGAAAGGCGATGACAATACCGCGGCCAACATCACCGGCAACGTCGAACTCAACCTCTACGGCGGTGCCATCGACAACGCCTTCGGCGGATGCAACATCAACGGAAACATCACTGGTGCCATCACCGTCAACGTGGATGCTGACAGCGACTGTGCTCTTGAACTCATCAACGTTTATGGTGCCAGCAACTTAGCATCATACGATCCAGAAGAATCGCAAGCCCTCAGTCCAAACTGTTCACCTGAAGTGAATGTCATCAATGGAACTGTTTTAGGTAACGTGTTTGGCGCAGGCAAAGGCATTGCGTCAGACGCTACTTCCGCTTTGGTGACCGCAAACCCACAGGTCAACATCATAGGTGGACAGGTGAATGGTAACGTGTATGGCGGCGGCGAAATCGGCTCGGTAAGTGGCACCACATACGTCAACGTGACGGGAGGTACCGTGGGTACTGGAGCCATTGAAAACGTTTTGCGCGGTAGCGTATTTGGCGGCGGTTTGGGTATCGCTGGACAAGAGAGCTTGGCCAATGTAACCGCCACCAACGTCACTATCGGAACCACAGGAGGCAACAACGACGATTGCACCGTCAAAGGTGCTGTGTTCGGCGGCGGCGAGAATGGCCATGTGCTACAGAACACCCAAGTCTTCGTCAAGAGCGGCACCGTGGGTGCCACTTGGACGGATGCCCAACTGCAAGAGCAAAACATCATTTATTACGGTAACGTCTATGGTGGCGGTCGAGGCATTGACTTGATCAACGGCACAACAAACCGCGACCCGAAAGCAGGATTAGTGTACGGAGGCACCAACGTGAATATCGAAGGCGGTCTTGTACGCCGTAACGTATATGGCGGTGGATCCCTCGCCAGTGTGGGTACCATCACTTACGATGGCGAAGGTATTCCTTCGTTCACCGACGGCACCGGCACTGCCACTGTCACCATCAGCGGAGGACAGATCGGCATCGATGGCGGCAAGAGTGCCTGCGACCTTACCGCATATCCCGCCACTCGTGACTTCCGCAAGGAAAACGGCTTTGTGTTCGGCTCAGGCCGAGGCATGGCTGGTAGCGATTACGCCTCATTGGCCTACGTGAACACCACCGAGGTCACTGTCAACGGTACGGCATACGTCACTGGTTCTGTGTTCGGAGGCGGTGAAAACGGCCACGTGAAAGACCATACCTCAGTCACCATCGAACAGACAAGCAACTCCACTTTCCATAACAGCATCACCAACCAAAATGATGCTTACCCTGTCATCGGTTACCCGCTTGACGCCAACGAGTTGCAATCGGACGATGAACATCCGAAGGTCATTTATCGCGGTAATGTCTATGGTGGTGGCCGTGGTCTCGACTACATCCAAGGAACCACGAACTACTCCCCCACTGCGGGTATCGTGTTAGGCCACACCGAGGTGGAAGTCACTGGCGGCACGGTCTATCACAACGTGTATGGCGGTGGCTCATTAGCCATGACTGGCGATGACGCATACGTGACCATAAAAGGCAACGGTGTCATCGGCACCAAGGGCAGCGTACAACAAACCATCAATGGCGTGACGAGAAATGTCACAATAGGCGGTTTCAACAACGGCAGCGTGTATGGCTCAGCCCGTGGCGTTGCCGGCACGGGACAATACGCCGAGTTAGCATACGTGAAGAACACCCATGTCACCATCGGTGGCGAGGCAAATACTGACGTTCCAGAAGTCCTTGGCAGCGTGTTTGGCGGTGGCGAAAACGGCCACGTTGAAGAAAACACCAATGTCAGCATTGTCAGCGGCACCATTGGCACTACCCGCGTTGTCAACGAAGAGCCTGTTGCTGCTGAGATTTACCGTGGCAACGTCTATGGCGGCGGTCGTGGTGTGGATCACCTCTCGGATGGAACGCTCTCAACCACCGCAGGTCTCGTGGAAGGCAACACCAACGTCAGCGTCACTGGTGGCAACGTGCTGCATAATGTCTATGGCGGCGGCTCCCTTGCCTGCGTGAATGAACTGGCTACCGTAAGCGTCACTGGAGGACAGATCGGCACCGATGGCGGCCTTAACGCCAACGACTACAGCACCACACCGCCTACCCGCAACCACCTCAAAGAAAACGGCTTCGTCTTTGGCTCAGGCCGAGGTGTGGCTGGAACAAATGGATCGGCATACATCAACTTAGCATACGTCAACAATACCGATGTCACCATTGGTGGAACTGCCTACGTTACCGGCTCCGTGTTCGGCGGCGGCGAGAATGGTCACGTCACGGAAAACACCAGCGTCACCGTGAACGACAACGCTGTTGTAGGATACGAACTCCTGGCCACTGACTTGGTAGAGAACCTCGAGAACCCGAGAATCATTTATCGTGGTAACGTGTATGGCGGTGGTCGAGGCATTGACCCCGTTGACAATACGGGCAACCTCTCCAAGACTGCAGGTGTGGTGAAGGGCAACACCCTTGTCACCGTCAATGGAGGCACCATCCGCCACGACGTGTATGGCGGCGGTTCCATGGCCAGTGTGGGTACTTACACCTACGATGAGCAGGGCAATGTCAATAATGTTGAAGACGGCACAGGTCTTGCCTCGGTGATCATCCAAGGTGGCACTGTCGGCTTGGACACTTTGGCGGCAATTACGCAAGTGACTGACCACAACCTCTCTGGTATCAATAACGGAAAGGTGTTCGGCGGTGGTCGCGGTCAGGCTGGCCAAACCTACAAAAACCTTGCATACGTCGATACCACCTACGTCTATATCCACAATGGCTTTGTATGCGGCGCCGTGTTTGGCGGCGGCTGCAACGGCCACGTAAACGGAAACACCTACGTCAAAATGGACGGCGGCACCGTTGGCCACTCGCTTACGCTGGCCGAAAAGAACGCTGGCGAGGACTTCGAGCATTCAACACCTGTTTACTTTGGCAATGTGTATGGCGGTGGTCGAGGCATCGACTTGGATGGAGAAGGCAACATCAGCCCAACGGCAGGTTTGGTGTATGGCAACACCACCGTTGAAATCAGCGGTGGACGAGTCCACCACGACGTGTATGGCGGCGGTTCGTTGGCCAACGTGGGAACGGAGGAGTCAGGCGGCACAGCCAATGTGATCGTCACTGGCACGGCCATTATCGGCACCGACGGTAAGAGTGCCGGCTTCGTGTATGGCTCAGGCCGAGGCATCGCAGGGGCTGAATATAGCGACATGGCCTTTGTGAAAGAGACCTTCGTCACCATCGGCACCGAGGGTGGCTCTGACAACCCGCAAGTGAGAGGCAGTGTGTTCGGCGGCGGCAGCAACGGCCATGTAAGCGAAGACACTCAAGTGAACCTATATACGGGCACTGTCGGCACCAAGCTCACTGCGGCAGAGATGGTGGAGGCCAATCCCAACACCACCCCAGCCATCAGCCGTCCACGTGTATATCGCGGCAACGTGTATGGCGGCGGTCGCGGCGTGGAACGTGACGCAAGTGGTAACCTCAGTGCCACTGCGGGTCGCGTGTATGGCAACACCAACGTCAACGTCAACGGCGGCAAGGTCTATCATAATGTGTATGGCGGCGGTTCATTGGCATCTGTAGGTACTTTTGACACTGACCATCATTATACTGACGGTACTGGCAAAGCCACCGTCACCATAGATGGCGGCGCGATTGGTATGTCACCCACCGATGCCGCATCGGTCTCTGGCGCCACACAATGGCATTCCGGACTCAACAGCGGCCAAGTGTATGGCTCAGGCCGTGGCGAGGCAGGTGCAGAATTCTCTAACTTTGCCTTTGTGAACGAAACAGAAGTGAATGTTGAAGGCGGCACCATGTATGGCGCTGTGTTTGGCGGCGGCGCCAACGGCCACGTCCAAACGGAAACCAACGTCAACGTCAGTGGTGGCACCGTCGGCATCGATGATATCACCAACAATGCGTTCAACGTGTATCGCGGCAACGTGTATGGCGGCGGTCGTGGTATCGACCTGGACGGTTCAGGCAATGTGAGCCCGACAGCAGGTCGAGTGTATGGCAACACTAATGTCACCGTCAGTAGTGGCGCCATCATGCACAACGTGTTTGGCGGCGGCTCATTGGCTTCGGTAGGCACAACCACCACCAGCGGCGGCATCACCACCTTCACCGAAGGCACTGGTACAGCCACCATCACCGTCAACGGAGGCACTATCGGCATCAACGCCAGTATCAATGAGGATAACGGCCATGTGTTTGGTTCGGGACGTGGTTACCCCCACCCCGACCTAGTCAACCTCACCTATGTCAACAACACTGACGTGAACATCCTCGACGGCGCCACCGTCAGAGGCAGTGTATTCGGCTCAGGTGACAACGGTCAGGTTTACACAGAAGCCTATGTCACCATGAGCGGCGGTAACATCGGCACCACGGGAGGTGCTGTTGACGGCAACCTCTTCGGCAGTGGTCGCGGCATTGACACTTATATGGCAGGTAGCACACCCACGCTCAACACCGCATCAGGATTGGTTCACGGCAACACCTACGTCACCATGAGCGGCGGCAACGTCAAGAACAACCTCTATGGTGGCGGCTACATGGCTTCGGTGACAGGCAACGCTAACGTCGAAGTGACTGGCGCCGCACTCGTTGGTGTGTCGAGCAATACAGACGGAGGTAAGGTGTTTGGCGCTTGCTGCGGCGTTGACAACGTTAGCGGCATCGCTTTCAACCCCGACTTCGCCAAGATTTACGGCAACACCATCGTCAACATCCACGGCGCTAACGTCAACATCCTCTCTAACGTGTATGGCGGCGGAAAATTGGGTGCTGTGGGCGGCAATACCAATGTCACCATCGCTGAGGCGACACTGAACAATGTCTATGGTGCAGGACAAGGCGTTGAAAACGATCCTCACGATCCTATAAACAATGCCGACGTGTGCCAAAGCACCAATGTCACCATGACGAGCGGCACAGTGAACGGTTCCGTCTATGGTGGTGGTGAATTCGGCTCGGTAGGCATTCCTTCCGATCCCACTTCCGCCCCCGCCAACGGTGCGGTTTCGACGGTAAACATCGAAGGCGGCCATGTGTTGGGAAGCGCTTTCGGCGGTGGCAACTTAGGCTTCAACAAAGGAGCCACATTTATGAATCTCAGTGGTGACGCCATTGTCGACCAGAACATCTTCGGTGGTGCATACGGTTCGCTCAACAAGGTGTATGTGGCTGGACCTCACACCGTTAACATGCGCGGTGGCACTGTCTATGGCAACGTGTATGGCGGCAGCCGTAACGCCGATGACGCACTCGACTTCAACGGCAGCTACAACAACAACGAGACTGGCCACGTCTCCGTGGTGAACATCAGCGGCGGCAACGCCATCAACCATGTGTTCGCTTCCGGTTATTTCGGCAAAGCTTACGGTTCCGTGTATGCTTTCATCGGCACCAACGCCATCATGAACGCACCTTACAACACCTTTAACGCCAGTGATCCAATTTACAACGAAGCGTATTATAATGAACACAACAGCTTGATCATCGACCGCGACGTGTGGGCTGGCGCCGACTATGGCGACTATACAGCAGGACAATTCGGCGACCCGACCATCTCAGGCAAATCCAACATCTACGTGGACGGTCTGGGCTATGACACGGAAAATGCCATCCCCACCAGCAACGACACCTACAGCGAAAGCGACTTCATGGTGATCCGCAACTCCATATACGGCAGTGGCACCAGCTGTGATGCCGCACACGTGGGCAACAGGGAAATCATGGTCCGCAACTATGGAAAACTCATTGCCGCTACAGGATTCGACCCGAACAGCAAAGACTTCGACGAGCCTTACACCGGTGCCACCCGCGACCTGTTCTCCATCCAACGTGCCGACAACCTCGTCATCGACAACTCCAACATCAATTTCATCGGACAAGGTCTGGTGAACTCGTTCAACGCCACTGAAAAATACACCATCCATGAGTTCAACACGGTTCATGTGGCGAACAACAGCTCCATTATCATCAACAAGCCTCTTGAGCAAATCAAGAAACTGGGCAGCTATACCTGCCCCGATGTCTATGCCAGCAGTCCTGTCTATACTGTGGTCAATTACAGTGACCTCGTTCCGACCGACAACACCACATGGACCAAAAATAAGTTCCGTGTGAACCAAGGCACTTACCTCTCTGTGGTGTATCGCACCACAACGGGCTCCAATGTGGAGGTGAGGTATGGCGAACTGGAGGGTTATTTCTTTATGATGACCGAAAGCTCCGAAAGAGCTTTGGCCTTTGCGCGTCCGAAACAAAGCGCCGACCCGGGCAATGCCATCAACGGCAGCTATGACAACCCCTCTGACGGTGGTTTCGTAAGCTACCATATCACATACAACACCTACGACATCACTGGTCTGACTGTGGATGCTGGCACTGCAAGCGCTATTCAGATTCCTTACGAAAACCATGCGCCGATGAAAGCGGGTGAGCTCTACTTCCGTGTATGGCGTTATTCGAGCCCGGAGGTCACCCATACCCTGCGTGAAGGCGTGCTGAATGCCATCGTGCAAACTGGCGCGGGCACTTCGCCTAATGATTTCTACCGCTCGGAAGCCGTCCGTATCACCCTGCCGCCTTCAGCCGGCGCAGGTTCTTATTACAGAATCCAAATCCTTGGTGGTGCGGCATGTAACATCACCTACGGCACGGAATACATCATGAAAAATGCCGGATTGTATGAAGATGGTCAATGGATGTACACCAACAGCGAGACAACCCCGGACGAGTTTGTCTATAATCCCGACCCGTTACCCAGCACAATCACGGGCGCACAAGAGACCATGCAAAACAATCCCAACAATGCATTTGGTTTGGTTGCCGTGCCCGCTTCGGGACTTGAATTGGCAGGTAACGAGCCATGGCTCATCTGCAACGAAGCCGCTGAAGAAGTGCTGAGATTTCCAAATACCATTTGGTACAACAACACCAACGACAACCTAATGCCCGCCATTGACTTCTACCTCACCTACTCCAACGCCATCAACGGCAACAACGTGTGGGATCCCGTGATAATCTTCTTTGAGCAATTCGACCAAAACAACCAAGTCATCGATGAAGTGGAAATCAGGTTGACCATCACCACCATCACTGACATCTCGCAAACCATCACCACTGAAACCTACGCCTTGATGTTCGGCGATGCGGCAGCTGAGGACACCTATACCACTAAAATCCTGTTGCCTCCCTATAACGTGCAAGGCCCTGACTTCTCAGAATGGACATTGGAAAAAGTAGAATGGGTACCTGAATCCAGTTTCAACCAAGGCACCATGGTAGAATATTCCGGCGCAAGCTACGAAGGAAGCACTGAAATGGTCGCCATGACCATCAATCCCTCGTTGAACTTCGACAACGGCAACGGATGGCACAACAACCCGCTCAACATTCCTCTGATTGACATCAACAGCAACATGATGGCTGGCTCGACGAATCCTTTAGAAAACAACCCCATCTGGTTAGGCGAAACCGACGGCCGCAACCCGATTTCATTCAACGCCATCCTGTATTTCGACGCCTCGCAACAAGTCCATGAGACACAGAAGATGGGCACCGTGGAACTGACCATGAAGTTCACCAACAAAATGGGAACCTCCGAACCTCAAACGTTGAGAATCAACATCGAGGTATGGCGGAAAGGCAGTGGCAACCGATATTATATCGACGGCATACACGGCTCTGTCTCATACGACGGGACGAGACCTGACGCCGCCAAACCAACGCTAGCTAACATTTTGTATTTCACTAATTTCACCCCAGGCGATGTCATTTACATTGTTGACAAAATCACCGTGACTGAAGTTGAGACACGTGAATGGAACGGCCAACCGTACAACAAGCTGAGATTCTACCGCTACGATGGTGACCACGAATGTTGGGGTAACGAATCCTTGGAGCCTCATTATGATGGTTACAACTACGCTGAAAACCCGGCTTATCTTGGCCCATTGCTTGACATCCACGGCAAGATGACCATCTCGTCATCATTGCTTGACGGCTCTTATACTGGTAATCCTTATCATCCTGATTGCCAAGTCGAATCCAACGCTCCGATGATCAATGTGGCAGACGGGGGCGAGCTGACACTCCTCGGCGGCACCATTTACCATTCTGATTTGCTGAACAACTACAATACGGGAGCTGCGTCCATCAACGCTGGTGCCATCAACATCGAGTCGGGCGGCACCGTCAAGATCAACAACTATGTATATGTTGAGCACAACTACGTGGAAGATGTTCTGGGCGGCGGCATGTATCTTGAAGATGGCGGCACCCTGCTCCTTTCCGACTTAGTGACCATCAACAATAACAACAAGGTGGATGGAGATGACCAAATTGCACAGAACGTGTATTTGGAGAACTTCAACAGCAACATCAGCATTGGCACGATGGATCCAACTGACTTATACCAGAGTCTTAACGTTTCCTCAAAGGTAGGTATCACCAAGACCGACTGGAACAGCGACTATTATTATTTGCCTGTTTTGTTTGGCGATGATGGCAGTCACCTCACCAACCTGCACTGCCAGAACATTGTGTTTGATGACCAAGGCATTTACCGTCCTGAGTTCCTCGAATCCGCTGATCCTGCCGTGGCTGACCCAGAGCATCACCTCTTCTTCGTACACACCTGGACCACCGAAGTGCGGAACGAACCTTCTGGCTTTAACCCCTCGGCCATCAACACCCCAGAAGAACTGGCTTGGGCTATCTCCTTGGTTAACGGCCTGAACGGACAAACAGCGACAGCCGCCAGCAACTTCACCATCACTGATGATATCGATATGAGCGCCAACATCTGGGATGTGATCGGTAACACCGATATCAATGATGGCATTGTGTATTCTGGTATCTTCGAGGGCAACGGGCACACCATCAGTGGCATCCACAGCCAGCTGACCCGTCACGACATGGGAATGTTCGGCAAGACCGAGAATGCCACCATCAGCAACCTCATCGTCAACACCAATTTTGAAGGCGGCACTGCCATCAACCTCGGTTCGTTGGCCGGTGACATGGCGGGTGGCACCATCAGCAACATCGAAACCGCTGGTGCCTTGACAGGTAAGACCAACACCGAGAACATCGGTGGCGTGATCGGCAAGATAGAATCGGGAACCCTGCATTCCAGCTTTGCCGTCAACACCATCCAAGGCAGCGCAGCCTCCACCGTGGGAGGCTTGGTTGGCTCCAATAGTGGCGACTTGTACAACTCGTATAGCAACATTGCTTTGCATGCCGACAACACCGCCACCACCATCGGCGGTCTTGCCGGTGTCAACAGTGGCCGTATCAAGAACTGTTACTCACAGTTCCAAGGCACCGAGCCAAGCAGTGGTTTCGGATGGTTTGCCAACACCAATAACGGCACCATCAGCTACTGCTACAGTCCGACTGGCAAAACGCAGTACATCGTCAACGGCACCGCCCCAACTGGTCATGGCAACTATGGCGCTGTCAAAGACCGCAAGGCTATTGGCTATATGTACGATGACAACGCCATAACGCTGGTAAGCGGAACGACCGATTACGTCCACACCGGAGACATTGATTACACCGACAACCACCTCATCAACTGGAACGGTATGCTGTGGTCGCTGAACAAATGGGTAAAAGACAATCCAGAACATCTGGATCCCGCTCCGACCCCGTGGTTCCGTCCGACCTCGGCCAACATCAACGGCGACTTGCCCGTGTTAGCCTTTGCTACTGGCAACTGCCTCGGCACCACCGACGGCAACTACCTCCAGTACAGCGCCACTCATGATGGCAACAATGGCCTCGACGCCTTGCTCACCGCCTTCAACGACGAAGGTGCCGACGCCCTTGCCGCCTACCTCTTCCTCTATGGCAGCGCCACTAATGTGGAAAATGTGCCAAAAAGCAATGTTGAGGTATTTGTCAACGAAGAAGCATGCCTATTGCAGAAATACACGACAGGTTACACCCAGCGCAATTTCTCCAACACCACCGTTGGCATCAGTTTCGACAACTCATTCAAGACCGGTGCCTCCGACTACTTCGGCAACCCGCTCGAGTACGACTGGCACTTCCTGTCAAGCCCGCTGCAAGCTGCCCCGATGGGCATGACCTACGGTGCAGCCACTGGCTACGGCAACCCCGTCAGCGTCAGTGCCATGAGCGGCAACTACATGCCTAACGGCTTGTTGGATCAATCCGAAGTCACCTGGGACCTCTACAGCTTCTTCGAGCCGCAATACCACTGGATCAACCTCAAACGCGCCAGCGATGACCACTGGCACTTCGAGAATGAGCACGCTCAAATCATATACGAGAACGAGCCCACCTTCCTGCAAGGCAAAGGCTATATGGCCGCCATCTCGCAGGACAGCTATCTGAGCAACAGCGGCACACTGAACAACGGCAACGACGACATCACCGTCACGTTGACCAAGAAGTCATCACAACAAGACGAACTCGGCTGCAACCTTTTGGGCAACCCTTATCAGGCTTATCTCGACATGAACGCTTTCTTTGCGACGAACAACAGCTATCTGGGCAACTCCTATTGGGTGTATATCGCCGAAGGCGACAACTATATTGCGGGCAACTGCACCGCTTCCACCAACTATGCTCTGCCTTCAGTAACGCTGCACCCGCATCAAGCCTTCTTCGTCAAGACCGACACCGATGAGGTTGACGCCACCTTCAACTACGGCATGGCCACCGCTGACCCGAAAGGATATTCCTACTTCCGTGGCAGGATGGACTACCCGTTAGTGAACCTCTTCGCCACTGACAGCTTTGGCAAAAGAGACCTCACCGTGATCGAAGTCAACCGTCCCGTGATGGATGGCTCGCCCAAACTGCGCACCATGAACAACGCCAACTTCGAGCTTTACGCCCGCATGAACAGAGAGGACTACAGCATCCTCTTCACCGAGGAAGGCACTGAGCGCGTAGCAGTCTGCTTCAAGGCCAAGGAAGACGGCACCTACACCCTCAGCTGGGATACCCAAAACGGCGAATTCGAGTACCTTATGCTCATCGACAACATCACAGGCGGCAAGTACGACATGCTTGCCACCGACCACTACAACTTCGAAGCCAAGGCAACCGATTTAGCCACACGTTTCTATGTGGTGTTCCACGCTGATGAGGGCGATGACCCCGACAATCCAAACGATGACATCTTTGCTTATTTCAATGGTAACGCTTGGATCGTGAACGGACAGGGACAGCTTGAGTTGGTTGATGTCATGGGCCACAAACTCTTCAGCAACTATCTGTCAGGCGACACCAACGAAGTCCACTTCGGCGAACTCGCAGCTGGCACCTATATGATTTGCCTTGTCACAAAGGAAAACCAAGTGAAGACACAGAAGATTGTGATATACTAAACAATTTTTCTGCGGTATATGGAGAGGGTGGCCAGCTGGTCACCCTCTTTTTTTAAATTTCACCACAAATATTTTGGATATTTTTTTTCAACTAATCAATTATTATTCGCTACCGATAGAGCATCCATGACGGGATGCAGATAGGCCAAAAGCTTGGTTCTGGCTTTTCTTTCCAGCAAAGGTTTTTCAAAAAACTTTTATGGTTATTTTATCAAAATGGTTTTTGCCAATTCTCGTCCGACAGAGCGTATGCCTTCTTGTATGCGCATCACTTGTTCTTCCGAGATATATTGGCCGCGCCGATACTGACGCATCAATGAGGCGTTCACGTGAAGATGTTTGGCCAATTTGCTCGCGTTCAAATATGGATGGGCATTGTAAAACGCAGAAAGATCGTAACGATATTCAAACTCTATATCCTTTAGTTCATTTGGTATAGGACGTTTTTCGTCAATGTAAAACTCAAGCACTTCGTTGTAACTATTCTCAAAATCCTCCTTGGCTTCAGCTACATTATCACCACTTCCAATAATAACGTTTTCCAATTTTGGTGAATAAACACCATAGGTTCCATCCTCACCTTTTTCAATAATAACAACTACTTTTTTCATATTTCTGTATTTCATTTACCCAATCTGTTTCAACATCCGAAACATAAGTCCTTTTTTTACTTCTGCCGCATCATGTCTTTCAATAAGTATTGTATAAGACTTGTCGGGGTGACAATAGATGTCATGTTTTTTCCCACTTCTCATGAATACCCAACCTCTTTTTTCGGCGTATCTACGTAGTTCGCTCCACTTCATACTGTTTTCCTCCTCTTTGAACCACACTGCAAATATATAACATTTTCGTTATATATCGGTCGTGTGGACGATTTTTTTTCATGCCGTAAAGATAATACAAATTTTCAATAATCAGTATTAATTAATTGAGTTAATTTCAATGTTTACATTTTAATAATCACACTATTTTATATTTAAAATTACATAAAACAATGATTTTAAATTACATATCTTAAAAATAAAACAAAAAATTTTTAAAAAAACAAGCAGACCTAACAGAATGTTTCATAATTTTGCAACGTCAAAATAACACATTGAAAAACAACGAAAAAAACAATCAATATTAGTTAAATCATTCAACTAAAAATATAAAATGAAGAGAATTTCTATCCTCTTGATCATGCTGATGGCGATGCTCGCGCCGTTGGCGATGAATGGACAAACAACTTATTCCTTCTCCAATATTCCAACCACCGGATGGAGTACAAGTGGAGGTGCTCAGACAATCAATAATGTCCCATGGACTTATTCTAGTTCAACCTACATTGCTGCTACTGCTACAGGAATCCAGGTTGGTTCAAGAAACAACCCCCAGACTACTAATTGGACAATTCAGACACCTATTTCAAGTTTTGGTTCAAATATTACAGTGACAGGTGTTTCGATTACAGCTTACACAACCCGCACAACGGCAACTT